>Ga0123355_10000872_pt1 | contig 41696 bp, 35 predicted proteins | sample TergutEmb28metaG_3_FD_89872 | JGI IMG/M metagenome (GOLD analysis project Ga0123355, IMG submission 89872) | Embiratermes neotenicus P1 segment gut microbial communities from Petit-Saut dam, French Guiana - Emb289 P1 | ecosystem: Host-associated > Arthropoda: Insects > Digestive system > Gut ...
GAAACCTGAGGGAAAGAGGCCATTGGGGAGACCTAGACGTAGATGGGAGGATAATATTAAGATGGATCTTTGGGAAGTGGGAGGGGGTGGAGACTGGATGGAGTTGGTTCAGGATAGGGACAGGTGGCGGGCACTTGTGAATACGGTGATGAACCTTCGGGTGTCATAAAGTGCGGGGAATTTCTTGACTAGCTGCAGAACCAGTTAGCTTCTCAGAAAGGACTCTGCCCCATGGAGTAAGTAAGTAAGTGTAAAATTTAAATTTATGTTTCTATGACATGTGGTTTCTCTACTGTTGATTTACCTACTACCAACAGTTTTATGTCTGCAACAAATGAACATCAAAGTGAATGAGGCAGGGATAATAAACACATAAGGCATTCAGGAAATAAGCTTCAGATCTACTTCCATATGTTAGGTGTTAGACTAGCAAACAGTCCTCTTCAACACCATGCAATTCATAATTTACGAGTGTCAGTTTTTATTTTCTTACTGTGACCTAAGGATGCATGTTTATGTGCCTTGTACAGAAAGCTAAGCAAACCTCAATATCAGGCCTTGTTGGTTATGTCATTCAAGATAAAAACTTTTCGTTAGATTACAATAAAATTCCCTACTTGAGAGCCTTGGCTTTGTGATTCCTGCTGTTTTGAAGGAAAGTAGCCTTCATCTTCTTGGGTATGTGCTTTTATAACTATGCTGCTTCTAATCAGAGGTTACGTAATGTACCTATGGATTAAACGGGAAGATTATTGTGAGTGAGTAGGAGGATTTGGAGGGAAGTGATCATGTCCTATTTCAAGTGCATTTACCTGGAGTGACTGAGAAAAACACATAACACCTCAGTCATTACAGCCTGTAACCCAGCTAATAACCAAATCATGTACCTCTACTATTACCATTACACCAATCTGCCCAGTTGATCTGCTTATAAAAACTTACTAATCATTGTAAAGCAGTGGCAACACAAACACATCAATGATGACATCAGAGGCATTAAAAAACTAAATTGCCTAGTCCTTCTGAAAATTAACTAAGCCATTTAATTACATACTTTCTTATTTACTCCATGGAGCAGAGTTCTTGAGAAGCTAACTGGTTTTCAGCTAGTCAAGAAACTCCCCGCATTTTATGGAACCCTTAGGTTAGTTACCACATTCACAAGTGCCCACCTCCTGTCCCTATCCTGAGCCAGCTCAGTAAAGTCCATACCCCCACATCCCACTTCCTGAAGATCCATCTTAATATTATCCTCCCATCTATGCCTGGGTCATCCATGTGGTCTCTTTCCCTTAGGTTTCCCCACCAAAAATCTATACATGCCACTCCTCTCACTCATACATGTTACATGCCCTGCTCATCTAATTCTTCTCAATTTTATCACCTGAATAATATTGGGTGAGGAATACAGATCATTAAGCTCCTCTTTATGTAGTTTACTCCACTCCCTTGTTACCTTGTCCCTCTTAGGCCCAAATATTCTCCTCAACACCCTATTCTCAAACACCCTCAGTTTATGTTCCTCCCTTAATGTGAGCAACCAAGTTTCACGCCCACACATAACAACAAGCAAAACTATAATTCCGTATATCTTAATCTTCAGATTTTTGGATAGCCAACTGGAAGACAAAAGATTCTGCACCAAATGATAGCAAGAATTCCCTGACTACAATCTTCTTTTAATTTCTTCCTGAATAGAAATTTTATTTATTAAGGATGTTCCCAAATATTTGAATTCTTCCACCCTTTCAAAGGAACTATTATCAATCTTTATACTGTGACTTTGTCCTACATTCTGATCTTGAGACATGACCATATACTTAGTTTTATCAGAATTTACTTCTAGTCCAATCTCCTTACTAGCCACTACCAAAGCTTCCATGTTTTCGTTTATAGTATGCACACATCCTCCCAATATAATAACAATTAACTAGGCCACACTACTGTAAATTCCTTTCATGGCTTCTTTCTTTTTGATCAGGAGCAGAGGTTGCGATGGGTTGATGAGGACACAGATGTGGATCTGGAACAAGGCAGCATCTCTAGTGAAAAGGAAGCTGGTTCAGGTTCAGACAGTGAACTAAGAGTGGGAGCACGAAATGCTCAGGACATATGGAACAGACGTGAGGTGGAAGATGGGCTAAAAGCCTTGCCTAGAAGTGAAGAGCTGTCGACACTGCTGGAATCAGGAGATGAGGCTGAGTTGGTGAAACACACACATGGACAGACAACAGGGCTTCTAATGGCATCATGGAGAGGCAACAGCCATATGCTGGCTACTCTGTTGGATTTTGGAGCTTCACCATGTGTGGTAGATGCTGAAGGAAGGTACACATGGTTCTGATTCTGACACTGACAAGACAATACACCATCAGTACCAACCACCATTTCAGTGACATTATTTTGTGTGTGTGTGTTTTGCGTGTGTGTGTGCATGTGTGCGTGCGTGTGTTTGTTTGTGTGTATGTTTGTGTCTGTCTGTGTGTGTGTGTGTGTCTGTGTGTGTGTGTGTTTGTGTCTGTCTGTGTGTGTCTGTGTGTGTGTGTCTGTCTGTGTGTGTGTGTCTGTGTGTGTGTGTGTGTCTGTGTGCGCGTGTGCGGGCGGGCGTGCCTGCGCGGGCGTGCGTCTGTGTGTGTGCGCGTCTGTGTGTGTGTGTGTGTGTCTGTGTGTGTGCGCGCGCGGCCGAACGCACGCACGCACAGGCACATTCAGGTGTACTTGGGTGTTTTACAACAGAGCTCACTGGAGCTGAAAATTTACTGGGGCCTCACTCACCTAAGCAAGTAATAATGCATGCTGCTACCAAAAATATGAACAACATGACATACAAACAGCTGAAAAAGCTGGTCCACTAGATGTGGAGCAAACAACTCTCAACAGAAAACAAAAACTATTGTAAAACCTGACCTGAGGGGGCAGTTACATAACCAAAGGTATAGACTGGAAAATAATAGATCCTAAATACATATGATGTCAGGGTGTAGACTGGATTAAACTGCCTCAAAACATACCCCAATGGTGGGTCTTGCCAACACGGTAATGCATCTTTCCACAGATGTCAGGGAATATATTTACCCTGTGAACAACTACTGACTTCCAAGGAGGTCTCCAGTCTCTGGGGTCAGTTATTCTGTCAGATATCTTATAGATAGTGAAATCAAAGTGTTACGTTTACCACAGTAACTTTAGGAAAAAAGTGCTTCTGATGACAGCTATTGCACCCTCCTCAGATGTAGGCTGCATTTCCTAACCGAACAGAACTTTGTCATGAGATCAGCGGCATCTCCTAATCACAGAAGGTTTTAGAATTTCAATAAATTTGCTGACAGAAAAGACATTACATTGCCTACATTCAGTACAAATTTCCAAGCTGCTTGATCCTACTTATTAAAGTTTCATTATATGACTGCAAATGTCTGGGAATTGCAAAGACTGTCCAAGAAATTATATAACATAAAATGACCTCTGTACTCTAGATAAGGAGTAAAAAGTTTTGAAACTCAATTACATTTTGTAACAGAAACATTTATTAAACAGATATGAATGAAATTCAATATAAAGCCTGGTAACATTCACAGACACAGCAATGGTAGACAATTATGAGGTTACGGCTGGCAAATTTAATACAGCCAGACTGTGTACTAATGAAAATTATACATCAGAATGGTCCATAGGTTTGGAACTTATAATTTTTCACTGTTTTTAATAGGATAATGTGTCATTATATTGCTATATAGATTCTAACTGTCCCAGCAACTGGAGAGAGAAAGTCCTCACTGCTCTTGGCAGTTAACTTAAACATAAGTTGCTTTGCAATAAGGGTAATAATGGTCTTTGGTTTATTTCATGGTCCTTTTTCAGATGTACTTTTTGTACACAGTACCATACAAAAATCATACATAAGGATACAGCACGGCCAGTCTCAAATTACTAACCCCCCACCATCTGACTGGACAGACTGGATAAAACTATTAAAAACCTCACAACAGTCAGCACCCTGATCCAAAGACTTCCAAAAAGTACCTCCTGTTTGTAAATAGGGAATGTTAATCACTTTACACTTTTGTTTGGCTATTGCCTAATAATATCAATGAAATTATTCTAGGACTCCACTACATCTAGCCTCCTGTGGCAGAGATGCAGATTGTGTGAGTACACTTTTGGCACATGGAGCACCAGTACAGGTATGGGACTTCAACCATCGAGCTACTCCACTGCACTGTGCCGCCAGTGTAGGCAACTTAACAAGCCTGCGCCTTCTCTTGAAAGCTGGTGCAGATGTGAATGCAGGGTTAGCAGGAAGAAGTGCCCTGCATTATGCAGTACAAAGCACCGCCATAGATTGTGTCAGAGAACTGCTGAAAGCTGGTGCCAATCCCAACACACCACAGGTATACACAGAGACACCACTCCACGTGGCAGCAGCAATAGGCTCTGCAGCCTGCATACGTTTACTATTAGAGCATGGTGCAAATGTGCTGGTTCAGTTTGGACCAAGGAAAACAACAGCATTACATTTAGCAGCTGAAGACGAAAATGCAGAGTGTTCAAAACTGCTGTTAGATGCTGGTGCAGAAATCAATGCACAAAACCACCGTCATCAGACACCTCTCCATATCGCAGCATTATCACAGTCTGGTGAGACATTGGAGTTGTTGCTGCAACGTGGAGCTGACCCAAATGCTGAAGATACTGATGGTCGAACTCCACTGCACAGTGCCATTGTGAAGATCTATCGTTCATGTGAGTGTGTACGACTACTCCTTGATGCTGGAGCCAATGTAAACAAACCTGATGCCTTTGGTTACACTCCCTTGCACATTGCAGCACTCAATGAAATATCAAGTTGTGTTTATTTGCTGTTGACCTATGGTGGGGATCTAACAGCAAGGACAAATGGAGGAGTGTCAGCACTGTCTTTCATTGTTCGACGTACACCAGATATCCTTCCAAAAATACTGACTCAACTGGACAATTCTATCAAACTCCATGACCATGAAATTGGCGATGTTGACTGTGAACTCAAGCTAGATTTCCATATACTAGTTACAAATGTTGAACGTGGGGAGAGTGGACTACTGCTAGCATTCATAGATGTCGGCCAGCGACATATCTTGAAACATCCACTGTGTGAAACATTCCTTTTCCTTAAATGGAAACGAATTAGAAAGTTTTTTCTTTTAAGCCTTCTCTTTCATACAATTTTTGTGCTAATCTATTCTGGCTACATGGTAGGTGTATTTCTGAAAGAATGTCCAGTGGCAGTAGCAAATGCAACTGAGGTTAGTGACAAGGACATGTGTAATATTTCCACAGTGATGAATGTGATAGGCTATATTCTGTTAGCATTCAATATGTTACTGATAGCAAAAGAACTATTTCAAATGGCTCACAGCTGGGCAAGCTATGTGAATCACTGGGAGAATTGGCTCCAGTGGCTCATAATAATCAGTGTGTTCCTGTGTGTGCTTCACCACCACAGTGCTGGTGATGAAAGCCAAGATGTTCTCACTTGGCAGCATCATGTGGCTGCAGTGAGCATCTTCCTCACCTGGATTGAGCTCATGATGCTTGTTGGACGTTTCCCTATATTTGGGCTCTATGTACAGATGTTCACTACAGTTGCTGTAAATTTTGCCAAGTTTCTATTAGCCTACATTTGCCTTCTTGTAGCTTTTGGTCTAAGTTTTGGAGTACTTTTCCCCAACTACAAATCTTTCAGGAATGTAGCTTGGAGTCTGATGAAAACTGTAGTTATGATGTCAGGAGAACTGGAGTTTGAGGACATTTTTTATACAACAGACAGCCCTGTCTTGTACCCAATTACAGCCCACCTTATATTCCTTGCATTTGTTCTTCTTGTGACAGTAATCCTAACCAATCTAATGGTAGGTCTGGCAGTAAATGACATCCAAGGACTGCAACAATCTGCAGGTCTTGACCGCCTTGTCCGCCAGGCTCAACTGGTCGCACATATTGAGAGCATGCTGTTCTCTCGGTTACTTCACTGTTTGCCAAATAAACTATTAACTCTCAGTCATCGCAGTGCCTTGCTAACAATTTCACCATATCACCGATCAATATACATCCGTCCTAATGATCCACGTGAGAGTCGTATTCCATGTGAGCTAGTTAAAAATGCCTACCATTTAGTTGCTGAAAGGAAAGAGAAACTGAAACACCGATTTAGATATAGCTCTACATCATCAGACAATGCAACCAAATATACTGATGGTGACTACATAAAAATAGTTCATCCCCAGTCAAGGTATTCAGTGGTCACTAATACTGAACCACATGGGACTACATGCCCCAATTCCAAACATCGACAAAATGACTCCACAATAGATACACTGCTCTCCCACATTGCCACTCTGACTGATGAACTTCAACAGAGGGACATCACAACCAATCAACGTCTGAATATGTTGACTGATGAGATTAATGCTCTACGGAAAGATCTCAAGTCCATTTGATATGATCCTCGGGACATTATAATTTGTTCAACTACTCAATGAAATGTTCACACTGTTCAACCATTCTTGTTCAACCATCTTGATCATACATATTTACATTGCTATTTAAACATGTACTGTAAAGCTAAATCATAGTACAAGCCTGTCAATAATACTAGAGTGTAAAATGTAAAATTATAACACTTCTTGCATTTTTATACTGATGTAAAACTTGTACTTGTCACTGTATGTGAAGAACAGAAACTTTAAGGGTTTAAGAACTAAGTGTTAAAGTGGATGTTTGGTTTCAAGACAGGTCAAGTACCAATAATAAAGGAAACAGGGTTATAGAGGACTTTTTAATTTATTTTTAATCCATATTATTCAGGTGATAATGTCAATATCATGAGATAAGAAAAAAATAACATATTCAGAAACTCAAATTCAAAAACCTCACATAAGGAAATCATATAAGGGAGAAAGGTCTAGACAGAAAGTCAGTACATAACGTGGCCTAGAAAAATGGGGCGTGAACTGATTGAACCAGTTACGGATATGGTACAGTGGCAAATGTTTGTTGCAAATAACAAGGAATTTATGGAACTACACAATGAGCATGCCCAAAGTACCACAGGTTTATGTCTCTGTTAGGGGATGATAATGACATGTAGCATATATGCACATGAATATTCGTTGCCTTTCTGTTGCTATTTCATTTTGTTTCAGATGTCCACCCAGTCTCCTCCCCCACGATTTTACACTTAAGAAAATTAATCTTCCACTGAATTATCAAGTAGATCAATCACACTCGCTCCCAACATGGGTGGAAGGGTACTCCACAGGTCTTGAGGTGTGTCATCCCCATTGTGTGGTATATAACAATGTATTAATGTGTAAACCACTATGTTTAGTCAACACAACAGTATTTATCTATCTTTGTGTAATACAACACTACATGTTTCGGCCACATATTTTCTGAACACATTTTTGCTCTTTTGCATTCCTCGTCAACCTTGATGTTCATTCACTGCAGATCTAAATTACAATGATGCACAGCTAGATTCACTGTAGGTATCACACTACACACAGAAATTATCTTTTCTTGTATTTTGTTAAAATGGTTGCTATATGTGACGTGACTACTACAAGATTTCAAAATTATGTACCCCATGACACAGTACACAAGGCAATCTTTACTTTCAAAATATCACATGTTTTCACAGTACATGTGTACACATAATTTCATGTACACCCATACGATAAGTATAGCCTTCGCTACATAGATTTTCTAAAACCTCACAAATGCTGAATAACATATGTGCAGATTTCTTACACTGAATTTCACCCAAATAAGACAAACAATGTGGAAGGCATAAACAGAAATTCATTTACACCTCTATGTAAAGATGGCTTTCATTGCATCAATTTTCACAAATCTCGCAGTTGCTCAATGATATTATCTGAAATCTTTTGTACTGAATTCTTTCCCAATCAGAAAAATGTGTATAAAATACAGACAAAATTTATTTTATGCTCAACAGCAACATATGCCTTTCACTTCACGATATTCGTAAGTCTCACAAATGCTAAACGGCATTACATAGAGATCTTCTACACTAAATTTCACCCTCTATGAAGAAATATGAAAATTACAATTATAAATTTATTTATACCCCTAAACAAAATATGGCTGTCGCTGAACCAATTATCAGGAAACTCACTCTTCACTGACAATATTCTATACAGAATTCTTGTCTCAGATTTCATGAAAATATAACACGTGGTTTAGTTGCTGGTACTGGGTCACAGACAGAGAATGGGATGGACACATGAATGGTTCGATGAACACATTCTCCAGACAAGGCATTATTTTGTCTGATTTGTAGAGACTGCTGAATAATGAGATTGCATACACAGCTCCTGACCTAGACCATTCAGTCTGCATTTCTTCCATTGCTGAGTACTAACCAAGCATTAGGAAGCACGTCTAAAGCAGCTGGGTTTTATATAGCGCAAAACTTAGAAAAAAACATCAGGTAACTATATCAGTTTATATCTGTCTGGGTGCCTAGGATTGTTACCATCCCTTTCTCATAGGAATGATTTTGAAACTTACAGTTTCTCCTTTCAGTAATACTGTAAGTAACACTCACCAGTAAGCTGCAGCTGTAAGATGAACCTCTCTCTAAGTGAACTCGAACATCACTCGTTTTCCCATGATGTTGTGGAAGTTCATAGCCCTTTATTTTAGCATCACAGACCACTGTCAGGTTTCCAGCCAGTTTCTGTACCTCTCTGTTGACAGCAGCTAACAACACATCATTCTCCACAATATAAGCGACGTCTTCAACCATGTCATCATGACTAAATGTTATCATTGCATCTGAACATGCCTCCCACACCTGCAATGTTCAAGCATGAAGATCCATAGTGCATGTAATTCATGGCAGTGGACCTGAAGGCAACAGATACTTATTCTGTGCTTAAGACTGCTATCAATTAATGAAAACACAAGGTTAATACAACAGTACATTCTCATCCTCCTTAGTTAGTTCCTTCTAGTTTTATGCTTCATTGTGCATTCTTAACTATGAGAATAAAACCAACAAGTGCATATGAAAATATATGAATTTACTACATTCTAATTACAAATTGTAATAAATTCATTTATTTTCACATAGACTTATTGGTTTTATTCTCTTAATGAAGCATCAGTGCATGGTCATGAAATATTTAAAATCGTGCATTCTTAAATGAATTTTGTTAAGTTCATAGTATGTGTGGTATAGATATTGTTGTGGTAGTAGCAATTACTTATCACATTATGAGATACACAGCAAAAAGGCTGTTTAACTACAATACCATCCACTGTATGAAACTACACACTACTATACTGAAGATTACTACAATAAAAATGTGACAATATGGACAGTAACAACTGTTCTATTTCACTGATTGTCATGTCTTGACAGCTAAACCAGTCATCATGAATAATACTTTGTTCTTAGTACCATACACTTCCTTTTGTAAGTGCACTCAGACGCAAACTTGCACCACTAATACATGTGATGCACGATGCAGGACAGTAAAATTAACTGCTAGCAAAGGAAAATCATCTGAAATAAATAAACAGTGATGCATACTTGCTTTTATAAAGTTATAGAACAGATAGGAATACAGCAGCATTGGCACTGGTACACTGCAGCATGTTCATGTAACATCCACGATCTCAAACACAAAACAGTTTTAAGATGCATTTACTAAAACTTAAAACAGCATTCCAAACTAACTAATATTTGAGGCCTATCATACAAATCTGACATGTTAACACTTAATTCAATTAAATATGCAACCTTTGTGCAACACTACAGACAACATTAGTCTATTATGGCTGCATATAACATACAACATATGTTTCCAGCCATGTGATTTTCACTGTTATTTATTTCTTTGTTCACCATACCACATCACGTTGCTTCATCTTTACCATGTTGATCTCTACAGAAAATCACTATTGAAAATGAAGAAACTTCTAGGAAAATGAATTTTATTATTTATGGAAAATCACTACAACAGCAAAAATAAAGTCAATGAGCAACAGAATATGAGTTTACTGAAACATCAGACAGCAGCTTCTTCCATGACACATGCAATATTAAAGTTCTAGCAGGTAGAATAAAGAGTAAACATTCTTTCTTTTGTAGCAATTTCATGTTACAAGTTCAGTGATAAAACCAAAATGTGGCTGCACTCTACATAACAAAGAAACCAATGGCTTGCAAGAAAACTTGAAGTGCTAAGCAATGGGAATGAATATCCATCTGTCACAAGTGTTCAACAGTCTGCATCTCTGTAGTTGACACCTGCAAGTTATACTGTGTATATTAATCACAGACAAATACAAGCCTCTTAAAAATAGTGTTTTGTTTATTGTCTTTAATGTACTAGCTAGCAATCCCCATATCCCTGCTGTGCACCTGGAAAATCACTGAAAAAGTTTATATTAATGCCCTGTACACATATGTAAAGACAAGCAGACTGTCTGAGCCACATATAGTACATCTGCATTACAATCAGATCATGGTGCATTTATTAGAAAAAAGAAACAGACTTGCTTCCAGGATCATCTTGCTACACTTAACATGCATCTTCAGCGAATGGTATTAAAGGTAATGAATGTTCCAATTTCAGGTATCCTCCATAAAATTCACAGAACTGTGACAACGGAGGTGGCATGTTCCTCCAAAATGTTGGTATTTATCCATCACACTACACAGTCTCACATCCCACAAAGCTATAATCTCCATAGCCTCCACCATCAAATTTCACATTCACATGAGTTTGGATGAATTGCTTGTATTCACAATTGTCCATCTAATGGATACCAAGAACTCTTCCCCCAAGCATAAAGCAGTTAGGGTGTGAAGCTACCTCCATCAAGTGCTGAAGTTAAGAATGTGTAGAGCTGTGCCTCCACTTCCCCATGTGTCTTCATGGGATGGTGATTAATTAAGCATGCCAACACTAAACAAATAAATAATAACTAAATAAAAAGATACTGAAAAAGGAGGCCACCATGATGATGTTGATAAAAAGGTGGTTAAAAATTAACCCAATATTTATATTTTTGAATTAAGGTTTCCCCCTAAGGTAGGCCCACTCACTGTCTAGCACAAGGACAACATGCTGCCTGCGACACAGCGTTATGTTGCCCATAGAGACATTTAAAATGAGAATGTGTTTTAACTCTTTCCCTGGCACAGTCAAGAAAGAATGCCAAAGCAATTTTGATAACTTATGAGCTGTATATTAATGGACACATACATTACTTTACTAATACATTTTGTAAAAAACTTCTTAAATATAGTGATACCCTAGCATATTTTTTTAATTGTATTTGTTGATCAACTTTTCCCATTTATTATCTGTATATTTTGTTGCACATGATGTATAGACAGATAAACAAATAAAATTATACATATATTTATTGATCCTTCACTCTGTATATTGAATTTCATGTGGCTCGCATGCATACCAAAGTTTGTTCAAGTTTCCCATACCACATAATAGGCTGAGCACGGCTGCTCTAAGCAGTACTGTAAGGTCATATGCTGGAAAACTTGCAAGGATGCTTTTATGCCAAAACAGTAATATTCAGTTTAATCAACATTTGTGAACAGCACATGAACATTCCAACTATGGAAGTCCAAATTTGGTGTTTTGTCTAAATGTAGTAGTTGGAACTGTTCAACATGGACATCCCATCACTAAAGAGATGAACATTTTCACCATCACGAAACACACCTCTGCATCTTGGTGTAAGACAGCGTTGAACATATTCTGGCTACCAGGTCACTGTGGAGACTACATTTTGTACAGTGACATCTAATATTTGTGAGTCCTCAGTATGGAACTTGCTGCATGTCACCCTTCTGGCACCTAGAATTTTGAGGTGGCTCCTAGATTTTTGGAAAATTTTTGAACCCCTGGTGTAATGTATGATGTACTAAGGTGCAACAGGCTGGTTATAAGAGTGAAAACTTTCTGACACTTCTCCATCAGCAAATACCAGAGAGGCAACTAAACATTAAGTTTGAGGATCCTTTAGTTACATTTCTGAACTTATTAACACAGACCAATCATTTTTCCCAGAAACAGTATAATGTGCAACTAGAAATGTTATGTGAAACTTGAGTTCCTCCCATTAATGACAATTCAGATTACTGTCTTCTGGTATGCCATACTGGTAGATGTACCAGTGTTTTGGAGAAGCTTACTACCTGGTGGTGATCAAACAGATGCCTGAGGCAGCATATTCCTCCAAAACATAGGCACACTTCTATCAGCTTACAGAACACCACACCCCAGAGGACAGTAATCAGTCTAGAACTGTTATATTTTTTTTATTCATATAAACTTAACTGTGCTGTTCAGCACACAGCAGGGGTGTAAGAAATTTTAATTTGAAGAGGAAAACTGGTAACTGCAATCTGTGAGAAATCCTGTGCCAATATACAAGTGAAAACAAGGCCCAAACCAAACAGTTTGTTCTACATAAGTTATGTACATACATTTCTGTACCTGCAATTTCTTCACAGTTTTATATCTTGCACTGGCAATATGGTTCCAAGCCCCAATCGACTGCAAAAGTGACTTTGTGCCACTGTTAAGAGAAGACACACGGTTACTGTACTGTGGCTTCAGGTCCATGCTTTGCTGTGGACTTCCTTCCAAAAGCAGAATCTTCTTACCAGACAGTCTTGGTGCTTGAGCTAGAACACCATCAAGTACACAGTGAAACTTCAAAGTTAATCTTGAAAACTAACTAAACAGACCGATATGAAATCCGAAACTTCACAAAAATTGAATAAAATCTTGTGTGATAGCCACTGTAACGTAAAATAAAAACGGGATATTTCTGAAAATCAGAATTCCAGCCTATTCAGTTTCAGTATCTGATATAAAAATACAGATTTCACATATATGCTAGCAAACCTACCAAGCCACTAACCTTGGCAACAAAGATATTCATTTGTTTTCTTCAGGGCAGAAAAGTTGTCAATATCATTTACACAAAGCTCATTCGCAAAAATTCAACCTAGCCATCCGGGGAATGTTTTACATAAACCAATCCACGTCTGATTTTTTTTTTTTGTTGTTGTTTACAGCAGGGTATTTAACGTATGGGTCACGAGCCATTACGAGTGAGTTGTCATGATCTTCTTTAATAAATTAAATTTTCCCCCTACACAAGCACTAAATTAAACTTACGTGAACCGCAAGCGGCAAGTGATTGGCAAGCTTTCTGCTGCTTTCCAGAGTCAATTCTTTGCTCTTCTGTCGATTTTGCGTGTTACTATGATTCATACGGCTTGATGATTGTTTCAGGACATCAGTTTTTCAATGTCTGCTTTGTGAATGGTTGTAAGTGTGCGCGTGTTTTTAAATAGTGAATCTGTTATACAACATTAAACTTTTGGATCATACGTATTTCAAATTTTGTTTTGAAGAGAAACCTTTGACAGTATTCATTTCGTAAACTAGTATTGGGTCTAACACACATGCTATTAATATACGTAAATAAGTCAACATACAAAAAACTCCAGCATTTTACACAGGAATATTCCAACTGTTCTAACCTAAAACACATGCCGTTGCTGTTCCAACCATTCCTCCGCCAGCTACAATTATATCATAATGCGAGTGTTCCTCTTTCATTCTTGATGACGAAGAAGCATTTCTGGACTGAAATACAGGGCCATTTTCTAATAAACTATTCGTGATACGAATGCAAGAATAAACATTTCGCAATTTGTTCATCAATCTCATCACCGACAACATTCTCAATTACATTCTTCACATTCCTTTCCCACACTTCCATACCTGTCCAATCATACCAACCCCTGGATGAAATATGGTACTGAAAAACATTTCTTCCAACAAAAACTTAACATCACATGGCAATTATTATTGCATACGCAAAGTATGTCACATAATGCTCGATTTATAAAACAATGGGAGTGATTATTATAAATAAAATTATTTTGCATTGTCAATATAACGTTAATGTTGGCTACGTGTTATTTACATTTCTATAGTGACTGTTGCTATGACAACAACAAAAACATAACCGTGGAAGTTTTCAGCAATGACAACACAGCATGCGGGTGCCGCTTTTAATCATTCTTGCCTTAAAGTGCCCGTCAATCCAGAAAATAACCGACCGTTACCGACATTTGAAAGAAAGCGAGTTTCAGATTACTTGGAGGAAGTTCGCATCGAGAAGGAAGTGTCAAGGCATGATAAGACAAGAAGTTGTGAATTGCTTCACGGTTCAGACAGACCATCATCCTCAGACTCCAGGGAAGTTCTCTCAAAGAGCTCGACATCTCAGTATAATGCAAATTCTGCATTACAAAGGACAGGTGATTCTGCAAACACAGAATCTCTGAAATCATTTATTGATTTCTATGAGAATATTCCAGATTTCAGAGATTTAAATCATTTATCTGACCGAGAATTTCATGTAAGACTTGAATACTTAAAAGAAAAACGCAGAAATTATTTAAGAGACTTAGACGAGAAGGATTTTGGTACAGCTGAAATGGAGGAAGAAAATGAAATAAACACTAGAAAGAATCTGGAGAAGAAGACATCTGCAACTTCTAAAACGTGGATGAGATATCATGCTGACAGTGTGACTCTTCAAGACAAAAAGTGTGACTTAGATCACAAAAGCCCTGTTCAACTTTCTCTGGAACATCAGACAGAGCCCGAAAAGTATATAGATTCAGGTGGTAGTAGTTTATTCAGGAACAAATTGGACAGTAAAAATTACATATCTCCATGTCCAGCAGTCTCTGCACCATCCCTAAACGATTCACAGAAATCTAACATAATAAACATTTCCAAGCCTAATATTCATTTAAATAATTATGTGTTTGATACAGAGGAACCAAAAGATGTTTCAAGAATTGGCTTAATTTCAAATACAACTCTTGACAAAGACAGTAAATTTAAAAGTCCTCTGCCTAGACATAACTTATACAGAATTAAAGCAAAAAAACCCAATGGCACAAACAAAATTAGAGATACACACTTTATGGCTACAAATACGGCTTCACTGTTGACAGAAGACAACTCAAGTTCCATTATTGACAATTTGTGGGATGATTTCACTCTTGATGAGTATGTACCCAAAGTAGATTTGTTTTCTGATTCAGATAGTGAGCAGGATGAAGCATTAGATTTAGCAGTTTCACACAGTGTACCAAACAGTCTTGTTTTAAAACAAAACAAAAATGTTGCATGGCAAGAGCCAAAGATTACTATTCCAAAACCATTCAACATGACACTCAGGTAGGTATATTTTAGCTTCCTGTTGAACACTTTGTGCTTCATTTTCACTGAGATGATGCCACATATAAACATAGAAGCTCTAGAGCACACTTAAGACATTTTAATCAGCATGTTTTTTGTGAAGCCTTCTACTTTGTGGTACTATCAGTCTTCATAATTTCAGTAAGTTTATTTACTATGTTCCAACCGTTGATAAATTATAACACAGTGTCACTGGCAGGTGCATACTTTCTTCTTTTCTCATACATCCACATGAGATAAGCTTGTTCCTGTGATTTTTCACATTTTTCATTCCATGCATTACAATTCAATTGCTATAATTTAAACCAACAAATGCTCACGCTTGTATTAGTTAACAATAATATAATAAAACTTCTAAATCCTTATACAACCTTTCTTTTATATTTTTGAAGCGGTAAATTTGTTTTGTCTGATGGTCATTAGTGGTTATACAATATTATTGTAACTCGAATATAATTGTATACATTAGTTGGCTTAAATTATAGTAATATTCCCCCATGACTAGCGTTACACCATGACATTATATATCTATATATGTGGCATGGAGGCAAAGTTCATGCATTTATGACCTTGGCACTGAATTGAAGCATCAGCTTCACCTTCCAGCTGATTTACCCTCAATACTTATTCCAAATGAGAATGGTTAGGCCTCAGAATATGTTTGAACAGGACAATGCAAAAAATAATGTTTTCCATAAATGGCTATCAACATTTCGGAGGTACAGTACAGGCTGCAATATCTGGCTCTGGAAGACTTGAAAAACTTAGTAACCAGAAAGTGACTAACAGGCCCATTGCATTTCACTATACCATTAACCATCAGCACCCAGCACTGATTCAAAGCATTCAACCAACAAGTATGGTTGTCTTAGTTTTTATAGATCATATATATATACCATGCTAAATAAACAGTGATAAAAAGGGAATAGAAAGTGCACAGGGTAAACAAGGTAGAGTATTAAATGACAGATTTAGTGGTTTATCTATATTTGAAGTTGCTGGCTACTCTAAGATAGATATTAGGTATAATGTTGGAAGCTCTGGAAAATTACAATATCCAAAAACCTTTTGGTCCTGGAGGTGCTGGCTCTCACAACTTCTACAGAAACAGTTACTTCCAAGTTTCATAAACATCTAATGACATGGGGTCATATCTCAGACAACCAGTCTTAATATTCACTACTGTGAATACCTCAAATTTTTAAATACTTTAAGAAATAACAATTCTTCAATAGTAGCCATGGTGCCTATTGTAGCAACATGTTAACTCAAGAGCAATGGCACACTTGTTATTCCAGACTACTGTCTGTACCTGTATGATATTTGTAAATACATATGTTTAATATCTGGCAACATTCACACATAATTAAATTTCTTTATTCTTATGGGGAACTGGAGTAGCATAGTTGGTACAGCGACTAGGCTATGGACTGGACGGCCCGGGGTTCAAATCCCAGTAGGGGTAAGAGATTCTTCTCTTCTCCGAAACATTCAGACTGGATCTGGGGTGCATCCAGACTCCTATTCAGTGGTTACTGTTGGTCTTTCCTGGGGTTGCAAAGTGGATGGATTGTGAAGTGAACCCCCTACCACCATCTAGTGCTGAGGTTATGAGTGAGTGGAACTATATATCTGCTCCCTCTAAGCCTTCATGGTATGGACAGGGACAACTTCAACTTATTCATAAGATTAATAAAGCAATAACAAGTTTTTTCGTGCCCTAATTTTATCCTGTATTCTGTATTTTTATTTCTTGAATAATGTTTACAAGGTCACACTAAAATCTTGGTGCTTTGTTTAATTTTCTTCCTTAGGGAAGAAGAGGACCGGCATGTAAACTTACTACGTTATCGTTTATACGGTGATAATAATTTTGATGAGGCTAAGGAGAAATCTAGAGCCATTAAGGCTCATCAAGTTCCACTTGAATCTCAGTTACCACTCTTTGATAAAATAATGGCAGACCAAGAAAATAGGTACATTAGTAGTTATTTAATACTTTTGAAATCAATTATTACCCTAACCACAAATCTCACATTCAATATAACTAAAGTGTTGCATACTTATTATAAAGTCATCTCATATTTTTCAGATTGAAAGTTCAGACCATGATGTTGTACATTTAATTCCAGAAATTGGATCAGTGTAGGAAGAACTTAAAAATATGTAATTTTTTAAATTATTGAATGTTAAATCTTTTGAAAAGAATGAGAACTCTTTTTTATGTTAATTATTTTTTTATTTGTTTGTATTGTATTTTTGCACTTTAAGAACAAGGTGTTCTGGGTAGAACTCATAACACCTACATTCCTATTGCAGGCTTCCAGTCCTACGAAGTTTTAAAAAAGTTAAAAAATGTAAAATCAACTTTTTCATAGGCAAGCAGGCAACCATATTTTTCAAGTCTTTATTCCAATATTGTCAAATGTCATGAAAATTCATATGTTGACAAAGGAACAAGATGGGGTATGGCTTTATAATATTTGCATGTGTAAGAGATACAGCTTGCAGCTATCATCCTTTGTACGTCTGTTATAACATCATAGGCCACAAAACTGTTTATATTATTTCAGAATCTTTTAATTTTGGTGGAAAAATAAAGCACTTGGTATGACTGTGCTCTGTGAATATTATGACTTAATTTTATTTCTCTTAAGTTTATGTGTTAACATTATTGTAAGGGAGATCATTTTATTCTTTAATTTTTATTATCTGAGTGATAATTTTATTATTTAATATTCATTGTTTATTTTTGTTTCAGTTACATGAGCAATTAAACCACTTCCTAACAGGATAGTAGTACTACTTGTGGTGGAATCCAATATGGAAAGCTGAATGCTGTGGGCACAGTCCAGTAATTCTATCTTACATGAATAATTACTACAACATATTTTTCTTACTTAATCAAGACTGTTTCTAATAAATGGTATCAGTTTGCAACCAAGTACCATCATTCTCTAAGATCTGATATATTTATGCCAAAAGTCACAGGGCCATTCATAGCTCAGTTTATACTAAAAGAAGAAGTGGAAGGCAAAACTAATCACTGGATTATGAGGGTAGGAGGAAGAAGAACTGTAGGAATAAGCACTAATAAATGGGTTAAATATAGTTATATTTATATTGTTACCCGGAAGCTGCTTTAATGTGAGGACATGTGTATCTGAACTCAATGTTATTTTTACTTTTTTGTAGTTTTAATTTTGGTATTATTTTTGGGACTGGGTCTCATAATCCATTCCTATCTGTTTACTGCATCTCAACACATTTTGACAATTTTGACATCCTCAAGAGCTCTTTGATGTTCCATGTAAATCAGTGCAATTTATGGGAATTGCCAGTTTGTATGTGTATTAGTACATGTGTCATTGCTGGATTAAAAGTATTCAATATTATTCACTAAATCGATTTAATTTCTTATATTCAAAACATATAAAGTACCTTGAAAAAATTGTGCTTCTATGGCTTCAACCACTTGGGATGACATGTTGTAATGTGCTCTAGATACAATATGACTGAATTCCATGCAGTGCCACATCACAATATGTTGAAACTCACTTAGAAGTTATTTCCTAACTTCTGTCCTCTTGCCCAACACTACTGTGTTTACCCCACCATCAGTCAATATCCTGAACAAGATAAATACAGTCCACAACTGCCCACCCTATTCAAGACTACTAGGGACCTAGCAGTAGTGGTGGTGATGGTGGTGGTGGTAGTAGTAGTAATATTAGTAGCATTAGTAGTGTCAGCCCCGGCCATCAACCAGTATTGAATTTTGTTCTTAGGCCTCATCATACAATATCTTCATGAAAAAATATATTTTGAAGGAAATTAAGTATTTTATTAGTATCTCCCTCAAGATGCATGCTTGAGTGTTTGTTGGAGGTGTTTCCTACATATGTCTGAAATGATCTTAACAGGCTTCTAGTTACACCAATGATGATACATATTGCCTTCAATTTCAAATTCCAAAGACAATGTACTTCAAGCACAACATCTTATTATCTCAATATTATCAATATTTCATTTTCAGTACAGTCCTGTGGGATGGTATGGAAACATTAATCAGCAGTCATGTTCCTTTTTCATCTCAAAGTAAGGTTTCTTGCATGGTATGATTAAGTCTGTCTTAACTCCCAAATATGGAGACTTGATTGTACTGAACTGCTTTTGTTATACGTTCTCATTATACATCATCATCATCACTGCTGCCACCACCACCACTATTGTCATATTATTATTATTATTATTATTATTATTATTACATCAGTCAATCAGTAACATAAATCTGAAAGTAACACAATAATTAATGACTCTCCCTGCACTTAAACAGAAAATATTTTTTATTGACAAAATGCAGAAGTTCCAGTTCCACTTTCCTTATGTAGAAAATGAATTGGAATACCACAAATAGGAATGACAGCTGTATTCTGGACAGTTTTGGCTCAAATTAGGCACTAGTGTGCTCTTACTGATGAGTTTGTCATTGGTGGTTAAAGCTTGTTGACAGTTTTAAGAATGTTGTGTAACACATACAGAATATAAATAACCTACAATGAGACTACACATGAAAATACTTCACTTTTGCTTCACAGATTTTGTCTTTTGAAAACTATGGTCATTTCTGTAAATATATGAACATAGATTATCTCAGAAGAAGGAATAAATGTATATATGTAGCATCTTTTTGTCATTTTATTGCACTGTAAACAATGTAATTTGCACAATCACCATCACTGTGTAACCTTACTGCAAATGCAATATTCACAGTGCACATAATACACATGCACTATGACACACAATTGTAGATAAATGCACTGTGCAATATAAAAACCTGCTGTGTCTGTGTATAGGAGGCAACAAGTGCGGAGGCAATGCATGAATGAACTGAGAGCTCAGATGAAGCCATTCAAATTTACAAAACGTGACGAAGAAAGTAAACTATTAAGGATTTGTCATTCATCACCAGACCTAAGAGATTTTGGAAATACATCCCCAAAACCGAAGCCTTTCAGGGCCAAACCAGTGCCCAAGAATTTATTCAGTAACTATGTCTATCAAAGGATGCGAGAAGATGAATACTACAGGTAAATAATATTCTCTTAGCATAGGTTAAATCCAAGCGATTGACGGAACAACTGATTGGTTCCTTGGGTTTTAAGTCCACTTAGTTTTATGTAATTAATAACATGTATAAATGTCAGAACAAACATAAGACCAAACTAAATTTTGGTAGGAGGATTTCCTCTACACCAGACACAATTGTTATACTGCTATGATATGATCAATTAACCTTTATTTAAAAGAAAAGTGTGCTCCCCATAAAGGTGAGGTCAGCTTTAATGTAATAGACACTTTTAGTGGATGTATCCTGTGTTTCATGCTCCTGTTAAACTTTGAGTACTAGCATTGACAATTTTCATGACACAGACACTTGGAATCAGCATCTATGGTAGCTGTCACAGTCACAAAGAAGCATTAAGACAGGCATTCACATAAGCCTATAATAACTGACATTGTGTGACTCATGAGTGGGAAAATTTTTTGACAAATCATGACTCATTATGTGACTGAATACATTATTAAATACATCTGTATTGATTAGAGAATTTTCTGTGCACTGTAACACTCTTCCATACCAAGAGGGCGTTTATATTGAATATGAACCATGAAAACTTTTAAGTTTCAAATGTAGATAGAAAGTGGTGTTTGTTATTTCCATGAACTCAGTGGCATACTTTGAATATCCATTGTCTATTTACACTGGGTTCCATTTATACTGATTTGTTTTAATAAATTTTTATCAAATTAAACCAGAAGAATCTTATGTTTATTGGGCTGTGCATCATTGTGATAGTTGAAGAATGAAAGACCAACTTGATGTCACTTGCTATTTTATTTCACTTCTTATATGCCCAACATGTTTCGGACATTAATATATCCATCATCAGGAGCTCGCGACTATTCTGTTGAATTACCACATTGGTCGTATTGTTCTTGGTTCGATGTGTGTGTTGGAGTTTCGGTGTGGTTGTGTTGGAGTGGTATCCGTGTTGCAGGCTACCACATTGGTCGTATTGTTCTTAGTTCGATGTGTATTGGGTTGGAATGGTATCCATGTTGTAGGCTGAAGCTGTGCTTCAACACACACATTGAACCAAGAACAATACGACCAATGTGGTAATTCAACAGAATAATCTCAAGCTCCTGATGATGGATATATTAATGTCCGAAACATGTTGAGCACATAAGAAGTGAAATAAAATAGCAAGTGACATTAAGTTGGTCGTTTATTCTTCAACTAAACCAAAAGAAGTTTTTACTTTATGTGTTGTATTAAAAATACACTATAGGAAAAGTCCCTGCTGCCATAAAATTTTGTCTTTCACTCCACAGGAAGAACAGAGATTGGGAACAGGTATAAATGGGTCAGGGAGTGGCATATCATGCTATTTTTAAACGTTAGAGAAGCCCAGAAACTAGGTAATCCTAAACATACTGAAGGTGTTGGAGAACAGGCTGCCAAAAATAATGTATGGAGCTGCAAGAGAAGAAGAAGTAGGAGGACAGAGAAATTGCACAGTCAGAAACTTCATACTTAGCACCATTTATTATTATTATTATTATTATGGTTATTATATCAGTTAGAATAATATTAGGACATGCAACTATGTGATGAGATAAATGCTTACAGAATTGTAACAAACAGACCTTATTCAGAAGGACTGGATTACACTGGTTTGTGAGGGGATCCACTTTTGTGCCTTTCTAAAAAAAATAATGACTCTTAGGGTCCTACAAACATAAGGAATTTCTTGACAGCTGAGCAACTATCAGCTCCTATACACTTCCCAAGGAAGGCCCTGAAATATGAAGTTACATACTCTTTAAAGAAATCATGGTTCCTGAAAAAATGTTTTCGTATTTGGAATGATTATGTGTTTCAGATCTCTCAAAAAGAAGATAAGAGCTGAAGAATTATTGAAATCTGCTTCCTTACCCCCATCTATGGCCGCTAGGGAGAGGCTGTCAAAAGCTAAAGCATTGTCTGCTGAAGTTCTTAATACAAATTCACAAAGACCAAAGAGAAGAAAGCATAAATTTCTGAACTATAAGAACAGACATGAACAGATACAAAAAGAGTTGGAAGAGAGATGTAGTAATAATATTACAACTAGTCCACAACCATTTAAACTAAGAACTGCAGAGTTACACAAAAGAAAGGTAGATCAACCCATGACACTTAATTTTTTATGACATTTTATGAGAGAAAGGGATGTAGACTAAAGGATGGATATTAAGCAACCACTGCACCATGAGCAGCTTCTCTCTACTACTAATTCTCAACAAGCATAGGTAGATTGAGGGTGTTTAAAAACAAGAGGCAAAGGAGAATATCTGAATCTAAGCAAGAAGTAATAGCAGAATGTAGGCAATTCCATGATGAGGAATTTCATCATTTCTGGTTGTTGTCAGATACTACTGTGATGATTAAGTTGGGTAGGATGTGAAGGGAAAATAGTTGGTTGTAAATTTGTGTTTGTTTCTGGCACATTTCATGTTGTTTCCTCTTTGGTGATACAATTTTTGTTTACTTAATTTAGTCAGCAAAATATACCTCTCTGGATGATGGCTGTAGTGTATCTCCATATAAAGCATATCCTCCTTCAGCTTCTCGGAATCATGTCCGGGCTCAGTCAACCTTGGGTATCCCACTCAATAGAAACAACCTCGCTTCAATTCTTAGGATTCAGTCCTCAAGGTATTACATAGTAATAACTTATGTATAATTAAAGGTTACTACTGTCAAACTGCATTTTCACCAGTTCAGGTACAATGATGTAATATTATTCTAATAAACAAGTTAATGATCCATTTCTATGCATCATCTACTCTAGTATATACACTGTACTTAAACTTGTCAGATGTCACCAGAGAAGGTGACACCATTGCACTAGGAATAAGTGTTATTATATAACAGAAGTTTCTCTTACATAATTTGTATGCATGCTTTGATTACCTATCTACAAATTTTCACTTGAATAGCTGCAATATTTTATTAGTTATCTCCATCAAACTAAAAACCAAACATAGACTTTTGTGTGATCATCTTGTTATTGCACCTTCTACAAAATAAGAGTCATAATGAAAGTCCCTTTGAAAATCTGTAACCACAAAACATTTCTGGACCCTATACTTGACTTCTTTCCATCTCACAATATCACATGGTTAGTACAGGGTATCATTACTGTAGGAAATTAAAGTGACTTCTTTTGCATTTGGAAATGAATGAATTTGTTCCAAAATATGTGAAACTTGGCTAATTGAGTGACAATTAGAATCTTAGGAAGAGTTTTACTAAATGAAGTTTGTCAATTTGGTTAGAAAACTTAGTAGCAAAAAATGTTGATTGTTCTCTTATGTCATGACAGCAGTACCAAATTTCATGAAAATTTGCCTACAAGTTCAAAAACTGTTGGGCAGGGAAAAGATGGACTCATAGGATGCATGAAGTATTATCATTACAAGAAATACTTACTTGGTCTTGAACTACTGGTCAAATTTAAATGGAATAGGCATTGGAATATCATAAGGCCTGATGAATCAACTGTTCCAACAGAGTTTTAGAATTCATCCTTATACGTAGAAATCATTAAATCTGTCTCTTGTTTGTGGAGTTTAGGCAGCGCATGGAACAAGAACTGGCCATTAAGCAAGACGAAAATAGAAAGAAGGAAGAGGTGAGATTTAAAGCACATATTACACGCCGTAAACCAGCATGGGAAGCTCTTAACTACAGCACAGAGGAGGATTTGGCCATGCGAATTCAAACTCGGCGTGAGGAAGAAAGAATTCGTAAAGAAGAATACGAACAAGACATGCATCTCATGCTCAGTCGAGTAGAGAAAATACCAACATTGTTTGAGAGGCAGTCACAGGTTGAGTAATAGACTCATGGCTATAGATTACATTCATGATGCCTAACATACATATTGCAGTATTTGTTTTAGCACACTCCCATAACCAGCTTTGTTTATGTCAGCCATTTTTGTATGACTAGTGCCTTGTTTTGGAAGACTGGCATAGGCAATAACAGAGCAGAATTATTACATCATATGTACATTTACTAATGTGTACCAGCATGTTTTAAGAGACACTTTATATGTACATGAAAATATCAATCCTATTCTCATTTAGTATCAGCAAGAATATTTGTTATAAAAATTCCAACTATTTTAAAATTTTAATGTGAAATTAATTTTCATTAAATGTGCAGTACAATTAAAGTAACAATGTAGAAAGAGGCAAGAACAGAGACTTTTTAACATTTACAAACTAATTTGTGTACCCACCATATTTTATGGAACAGAATGTTGGACTGTAAGTGAATGAGAGAGATAAATTGAAGCAGCTGAAATAAGGTTTGACACAGTTCAGTAAGACTAAATGAAGATGAAAACGATGAATTGTAACAGATCTTGAAGGGTTTCATGCTAATGTTGTGAGCCTAGTCTAAACATCAGGTAGTACGAAGAGCTGCACTTCACATGATCACATGATATTGACACAACTTATAGACTAGCATTCTAAGTTAGTAGCAATTGTCATGCTGTAGTGGTTAATGTTCCAAATTCTTACTGGGAAATTCCTCTAGTATGAATCCTGTCCTGTAACATAGCAACTGTGATTAGAGCAATCAACTGATTTCCTCAGTCCTTTCTATATAAATTGTGGGATAGTTCATTATAACTTCTTGCCACATTCCATCAATTCATTATGTATAATCAAAATATAACATTTGCAGTTGACATACGTTTTATAAAATAAAGTAAGAAACAAGAGATATTTGAAGATCTATCAAGTTGAGTGCATGATTTTATATATTCTTTTCACAAAATACATAAATTGAAGGCATAATGCAAAGGTTATATCCATCCACCTATCCAGTCACATTTCCTCTACAAAACAACTCATAGATTTCGACAAATCAATCATTTCTGGCTCTAAGTAATGTACAGCAATGTATCTGTGCCTGCAGCAAAGCTAAACAAACTACTGGCATTCATTTGTTATTCACTTGATAGCTGAAGAAATTAAGTAGTAGCGACAACACGGAACAGGGACTACAATAACAACGTGACATATAAGGTACCAGATGAAAATACAAGTTAATTGATAGTGATTAATGATTTTATTGGAATGATACTGAATGACAATGAATTTGTATATGGTATATATAAATAAAATATGCATTGAAGATACTTCACACACTGTATATAAGATTTATATCAAAGAGGTATGACATTAAGTGACATAGAGGTACATTTTCACTGTCCCACTATACAGTTTGCATAAGTAATAAATAAACACTATTATCAATGCCTTATGCAAAAATGGAATGAACACATTTGGAAGATAAGTGTATTCCAAATCAGAGTACATGTTGTACTGTTATAATTGTTTAACTTTACCACAAGCCTTGCGAAACTGTCTCTCCCTGACATTTTTACTTGAACACATTTTTCCCATGAATAAATCTTGTAAAGACAAAGTAAAACAGTATCATTTGAGATATCCAATGTTACAGTGGATGAAATGTCTTCTACAGAAAATTTTAAATAATTGATTACATCTGAACTACATAATGGGCCATAGAAATACACAGCATTGCTACTGAGGGTGTTCACCATTCATCTTTCCCAGTATGCACTGCAGACTTCAAGCTTCATACTACGTCATTCTGCTCCATACATTACCTTAATGTTGCGTCCAAAATTTACATATTTTTTTATTTTATATTATATTTTATCTTTTTTATTTTCCAGTCAACACTGAAGGAAGTACATAGGATCCACAGGAAGCCTCACAGGAAATCAGAACATCAGATGAAGATTAACTCTGTTCCAGCCACTCCAGATTTGTATGAAGATGATGAAAGGCAAAATACTGATGCACAGCAAAATCAAATTGCAGATGAAAAAAATGCAAAAATTCAATTAAATGTGTCTGTTATGGAAAGTCCTAAGACCATTCAGTGTTCAACTGAGACTGAAGTTGTTGAAAAAAGTGAAGTCAGGAAGCAGGATGAGAATGGTCAACATCAAGTGCTGAATGCAGAAGAAGGTGAAAAGAAACACATGGAAGAAACTGGAAAAAGTAAAGCTGAAGATGAAAAAGAAGAAGATGAATCTGCAACAAGCGTAAATAGCCAAGAAGACATTTCAGTGGGTGAAAGCACTGATGAAGATGCAAATACATACACAGTTGATGAATAACAATAGCAGGAATAACAAACCAACCATAATGTAACACAATAGAGTTATGACATATTTTGTCATACATTGACCAAAGACTAACTTTTGTACATTTTAACAAAAACAAAATACAGGTATTAAAAATTTATATCAATACCTCTGAGCTTGAGTACACACTCAGCAGCAATTGACTGCTGAAAAATAATGTGACAATTTTCAGATCATTGTGTTGATGAATTGTGTTGAATGTAAGAGACACAAAAATTACGTAGTGTTAGTAGTAAAACGCCATTTCATATTCACCTCTTACTTCTGATAAATTACATCTCTTAATTGGTCTCCTTGACATGCAATTGATTCCTGCAATCGTGATCAGGAATTAACTGCAACAGCACAAAGGCATACAACTTGCCCCTGACATTGTTCTACATTAATTAGAGTTAAGTTGTTAATATCATCACATTCTTTTCTGGCACATTAAGGGATGAAAGGGCACATCAGGGTCAAAATTAGAGCCAATGACAAATGTCTGCTGCAAAATTATGGTTAATTTCTGATCACACTTACAGGAATGTACTGCATGCCAGGATGACTATGTAGGAGTTATAACTTTTAAAAAATAAAAAACATATATTAAATGGCATTTTACTACAGATAATTCAAATTTATTTGTGTCTTATATTCAACCTGATCCATCAGAACAGGTATCTGAAAATCATCACTTTTCATTGCTGCACCTTGCACAACCTATTGGTCAATTAATAGTAGTACTGGTTAACAGATGTTGTTGCCATATTGTTTAGTCATAAAACTGATATAGTATGTAAAAGCAGGACTCTTTCTAGAAACAAGTGGAATGATAGAGACAAAATATTACTATGAATCATCACTACACAGTGTGTTTGCAGAATGAGTGTTAATGTTGGTGGCTTATTATTTAATTATGTGACTGTGATAAATATGAATGTAATTGTGGTAGTTTTGTATCATCCTGTCTATTTCACAGCAATGTAAGAAAATGTAGTCATAGTACTCTATGGTTATTAACAATCTAATACAAAATAGTTTTTATCAACCACTTTACCTATGGTTTTGTAGAATCTTCCATACTTAAAACAGGTTTTTTTTATCTTATTCCTCAGGCTTACTGAGAATATGTCAGTTTGGAATTGGGAAGATAACTACGTTCAGTTCCACCTCAGACAGATTTGACCATTGTGCCTCTTCCTTTGGCATGCCCTTCTCAATTCATATACCAAGGGTCAATGGCTTGAAATAATTGTTGCTTACAGCAGCAGTGTCATTAGTTCCTACCGCTGCCATGTGTAATACATCTGATGAAGTAGTGAATCCCTACACCTACAATTTGAGCTATCACTTCAAGTGGATTCTGATGACTTTAAAACAGTTATGTATTAGTACACAGTCAAAAATCCACTCCTAGTGCCCCCAGTACCATTGCACTTTATGCCACTGAGCATAACCAGCAGCCTCTGATTGGAATGAAGAATTTGGCTTCCTTGCAGTCATTTGGATAAATTATTATAAGTTGGTTATTCGGAAAGTAAGTACCATTTGCACATATCTCTCGCGCATCCTCGAGACTGTCACTTTGCGCATGTGCAGTAACTTCCTCTATCAATTGAGAAGCCACAGACGCCACTTCATGAAATTCGTCTTATGTTAATGTTTGTTCCTGTGCGTTAAACATGTTTAAGACAATTGAAGGGGCCGCCGACTGTGAAATATGGTCTGTAATTGGTTTTTTGAACTCTAGGAATGTGCTACCAAGTGATGAGATTCATCATCAGATCTGTCAAGTGTATGGTGACAATGCGATGAGTGATGGCATGGTTGGGAAATGGATTCAGATGTTCAATGAAGGACGAGAGAACATTGACGATGAGGCGCGAAGTGGGCGTCCATCTTTGGTGAATGATGATTTGGTGCGTAAGGTCAACGAAAGAGTGCATGACGACAGACATTTCACAGTTTCTGATCTGTCCCTGCACTTTCCTCAGATTTCAAGGACTCTACTCTATGACATTGTCAGTAGTCATTTGGGTTGCAGGCGGCCGCATTCTATGAGGGTCTACAAAAACTTGTGCCCCGCTATGATAGATAGATAGATTATCATTTGGGTTCGGGGCCTCTCAGCCCCATTGCACCTAGGCCTTGATTAGGATGGGTCCTTTGTGCCCCATACCAAATCATGGGAGCCCCACAACCCTACTGTAGTTCCAGATGGCCCTTAAGCCTAAACTCATAATATCCTCCGGCTCCAAGAAAAAGGAGCCCAGATACGCATGACTGAGTGAGGCCAAAACCTCGCACTCACATAAAATGTGAGCCGAGGTTTCCTCTCCCACCCCACACTTCCTACACAAGGGGCTGTCATGCAGCCCTAGTAGGTGAAGATGTCTCTTCAGGGTGCTATGACCCGTAAGAAGGCCAGTAACAACTCTGGATTCTCAAAGTCCCCAGTAGACAAGCCCTCCCCCAGGTTCCCCAAATGGGGCCCCTATGGAAAGAGATGCCAGTCTCCAGAGCCTTTCCTACATATCCTTCAGGGTCCCCAGCAAGGAAGCCCTCCCTCCAGGTTCCCTTCACAGAGCTCCCACAGAGAGAAACACCACAACTCCAGAGCCCCTCTCAACCATATCTCAAAGTCCCCGATAGACAAGCCCACTCCAGGTTGCCCAACTGAGCCCCCAAAAAGCGGGATGCCCGTCCCCAGAGCCTTCCCTTCATAACCTTCAGGACCCCTAGCAAAGGAGCCCTCCCTCCAGGTTCCCCTAACAGAGCTCCCATAGAGAGAGATGCCCCGTCTCCAGAGACCCCTTACAACAATCTCTCAGAGTTCCCGGTTAATGGACACCCATGAGGTGATGTCCATCCCCCAAGCCCTCCTCTCACATTCTTCCAAATCCCCAGAAAGGAGCTCCCCTAACAGAGCTCCCACAGACAGAGATGCTTCCCATTGGAGCCCTCCAAAAATACTCAGTCAACAACTCCACAGGTTCCCCAATGGGCCCTCAAAGCAAGAGACACCCGTCTCCAGAATTTTCTGCACCTTTCTCTCAAAGTTCCCGGTAAATGGTCCCCCCCCTCCTCCATGTCCGCCACCAGGGTCCCCATGGAGAGAGAAGCCTCATCTCCAGGGTCAATGGTTAATTCATTCATTTATATCTGTTGTGGTCCCCAATAAGGAGCCCTCTCACAAAAAAAGGGGAAAAATATTAAGTCACCATCCATGGAGCCCCACGTGGACGGAAGGCCTACAAACAATGGGGTGCGGCCTGATTCCCCATGGGGATCGTTTAAGACACTGCAATCTCTACCCCAGTGTCACGCAGCCTTCAGCACGATACCTTCCACCGTGGCTTGGGTAGACCAGAGCCCTGTTAGCCAGCCTGTGTTGTAGCAAGCCTCATCAGGGTATACCCTCCACAACTGTTACCGCCTCCCACATGACCCAGGGGAGAGTAGAGTATGAGTACACGATACCCTGAAGTACGGATGAGGGGTTGGATTTATGGGAGGCCCCGCTATGATAAGTGCCTCAATAATGGCGGCGAATGTGTGGAATAATAGTTTGAAGAATATAGAATCTGATAACAATAAAATTTTATACAAAACCTTACTCGATTTCTTTTTACAGTGAAACGGTACTTACTTTCTGAAGAAGTCTCGTATTTAGCATGTTTGGTCCCTCTTACTGTGTTATTTGTATTCTACTGCATAAGGTGATTCCCACCTCCCCCATGCTTTATTTTTGTCAGTTACTATTTATAACGCATGTTCTTATGGTTTAAAGCAAGTGTGTTATAATGGACAAACATCCTACTCTTACTTTTGTAACATAATAAAAACAGAAAGGTTTGATAATTAGCAGATGAAAGTGCACATTTTCGCAGAAAAAATGTAAAAATAATACATCTTTTGGGATGGATACAAAGTGGCAGTTTTGGTTCTTCAGTTCAGATTATCTGTAGTGATTCTGGTTAAAAAAAAAGCAAGCAACATACAGCAAGAGAATTCACTTACTGTTTGTCATTATCAGATTTCCTAATAGCAAATATATAGTTGAAAATTGTGGGCATGGTCTTGCAAAATTTTGTGGACAACTTTACTTCTGGTTTGGTGGAATGGTGCTCATTACATATTGTTCCTATATTGTGTGCAGTTAATTTAGGGATAGTGTACATTAGTCCACTCTGGGGAATTGAATGTTGGGTGACACTATTGACAGGTTATGAAGGTCTAAACTTGGCAGCAATGTGTCTTGCTCATAATGGTTTTCACATACTCCTGACATGTTTTCCATTTGTCATTTACCAATGGTAAGGCTGTATCACTAGCTAGCCTGTGGCATTCATTTACTATGTATTTACATGCAGCTTTTTGTTTTTGTCCTTGAATTTCCAAGAACCTGGTTTGTCAAAATTAAGCATGGTGCAGATGTAAAAGCCCATTCACTGTTCAGAATTAAGCCATCTAAATATCCACAGAAGCAGTTGAAGATAACAGCAACAATTCTAATTGATGCCTGTAGTTGCAAGGGCAACAGTAGCTATTTCATGAATAAATGGTAAATCCTCCTCACTAATATCTACCTCTGCAACATAAATAATACTTGCAAGATAAAACTCAGTGATGTTACAATCTGACTACTAAAGGAAACATGCTATAGGATCTGAACTATTTATGTGCCACAGTGTATCAATATTTGCATGACAGGGAATCTGTAATGTGTATGTGACCTCGCAAAAGAGGAGATTTCAAAATAAAGTCTGATGCTACTCCACAGGTCTAGTGCCCTTGAAGCTGCTTTCAGAATTGATTTGCAAGGAATAAAAATAATCCTGCTTCCGGACTTCGAAATTTATATTCTGCATCAGTACAGACACCTTCATCACATCCCAATTTAGGATACTTACTTTGGAAAATCTGAAAACATGGGCATTTGGGTAATATGTCTGACAAATAGGCTGATGAGTTAACAAGAGCAATTATCCTAACTTCAGTTTAAGAAATACATAAATTACTCGGTCATATGATCCAGTATCCACCGTAAATAGGCAGACACTCTTGTGTAAACGCTAGGTGCGTTCTGGCCCCCACAAGGGATAGATGCAAACGAAACAACACCAATTTGAAAGGTCTGGGCTGTACGACGTTTTGGCAGCTGTGTAACATCCATGAGGGGGCCTCCACTGTCTCCCTTACATGCATCTTCACCACTGTTCCCTACAGCACACAACTGTCCAGCTGTTAATGGACGAACCTCTTGTGCGTGCCGAGAGTCACAGTCCTTTAGGGGAACACTGTTCACTGTGGTAAACTGCAGAAAAGAACTACCTTTAGACTCATCTGAAATATAAAAAGAATAATCTTACCAATCACACTCCTACATGAAATTTTAAAAAAAAAAACCTCCTTTCATCATCCTAATGACAAGTAGGCCTTCTTACATTCAGGAAACTGTTCACCAAATTGTCAAAAATCAGAGACAAATTTCTTGTACACAGATATACTGGTGTATACGATTTAATACAGAATACAGATTTAACCACACACTGTTTTCTAAATCCCATAGGTACACTCTGATTGGATTTGTCACCTGTGTTCTGACTTCAGACAGTAGTTCATGGTCTGCTAGGAAACTAAAATGAAACCCCCAAGCCTAAGTTGTGTTTGCATGTATGTCAGCAACCATGACACCCAATAAAGAAAGATGGCACAATGGTAAGACGAAAAAGGAGAGGTAAAGTTCACCTTATAACCTGCTATGAAGGCAAACTGGGTGTACAGGTACAGCCGTACTCCTTATTTAACCTTGCCACTGGATGGGGATGGGTGATTAATATCATCTGGTACCCATTGTATAAGAGGCTGGAAGGGCCCCTGGACCAGTCTGGACAGGTACAGAAAATCTCACACCCACCATGATTCGATCCATGCAGTGTCCAGCCTGTAGTTATTCACATTACTAACTATGCTACCTGACAAATGAAAAGAAATAGAAGGAAAAGGGAAGTTTTATGATTCTATTAGCATGTGAAATTATAAACACTGGTTTTGATAAAAATTGAACATATATCACAGTGTTAGTGAATCAATAATTGTAAACAATGTGTTTTATGAGAAATTGGTGTGAACTCTGGTCAGCCTTAGCATGAAGTTAAGATATATGTGACACAGTTGAAACACATACTAAAAAAATTATGCATAAGCACAGATAACTAAATATTATAATCATTAATTAAAAATTTCTGCAGTTCTCAATATATGGATTACAACACTTGAAGCAAAATAAGTGTTATAAGTTCTAGTTAGGGAAAGTAGTTTTGTTTATCAAATAAAACGACATAAGGGAGGAGCACATTTCTATTGTCATGGTATATTATAATTTCATATTTAGGCTGCAACTGATAATTATTAAACAACTTACAGTAATTTGTTTTTCCCCATCCTGCTATTACATATTTCTTCTCTTCTTCACCTGTTACTTTTATTTCAAATGGTAAACATATTGGTTTTATATAATCTGTGAAACAAATAAACACTCATCAATAAAATATATATGTACTGTGTATCACATTACAATGTGGCCTGACTCTTGGCTAAAATAGAAATGTTGAACAAAATATTAGATTACCCTACAGATGGAGGCAGCAATCTGCAAAATGTTGGTACCTTTGTATGAGTCTATAGAAACTCACACCTCAGAAGATGAAAATCGTCAACATACAACAATCCTAAGTGGGACAATTTTTCAGTTCTGGAAACCTACGTCTCACTAAATCAAGAAATTGTAGAATAATCAATTCATACTTCCTAACATGCTGCCTGTATGGACCTACTCATGTCTTTTCAGAACTCTATGCATATCTTCAAATTTTAATTTATGTTGTGCAAGCTGAACTGTCTTTTTCTCAGTTTTACCAATGGCAATATGATCCATGTGGGTATTCAAATTATCTACCTTACTCAAACTCAGAAACTTTTGGCACACAGAATGTTTTGTATGTTGTTTGTGGTAGTTTCATATTTTTAACCATGTGAACAAAGCTTATTATACCAGAGAGTGAGGGAAAGATGAGCCTATTGACTGCAAACAAAGTTCTTTAGAATTATTAAAAAATAAACAGTTTAATGTTGGAAAGTTAAATGTCTTCTAGTAATTCATGTCAAGCTGTACAACATAAATAATTACGCATTTAAAGAACTTACATATCTAAGGCTAATGCATGACAGTTTGGAATTTCCTATCAGCATTATATTTTTTTTGTCACAACTGACAGAGTTACCTCTTCATTTCTTTTCTCATCTGTTAGCAGTTGATGAGTTTGTATTAAAGATCATTACTCTGACTCCCCTTACCTCTGTGGGAATAAAGGAGCGACTGACAGCGCAGTGAAGTAAGGAACATGGGAAGTTTGTGTCAGTCTCTGTGCCCCTAATGAATGGTGAGGTTAAACCATGCTACAAATCCCATAAAGTGAAAGGTTTACTTCACCCTAGAACAGGCCACAAAGGCCCAGAGGGGAAGTAGATGTATAGACCTACTCTTTCTCTCACCTTGGTGCTAAGTGGGTGTGGGTGGTAATTCCACACTCCAGCCACTTTACCCCTGGGAAAGACACAGTACCCATCGCATAGGAGGCTGGGTGGGGCCCGGGGCCAGTCCGGAGGGACATGAAAAATCTCGCCCCCACCAGGATACGATCCCTGGACCATCCAGCCCTTAGAAAGTTGCTGTACTGGCTATGCTATCCCAGCCCACACAAACCCCATAAACTAGAAAAATAGACACATTTGATATTTTAAGTTATTTCACATAATTTCTAATTCTGATTGGAGATCAGTGTCTCTGATAGTATTACCACATAAATGTGTCAAGTTTTACAATGAAAATAAACATTCACACATGCTACTAAAAATTACACTTCACTGCTATTACTTGTGCTGTACAACACAGATAGGGTACTGGTCCTCTAAAGAGCCACTGCTAGTTTACTGATTTGAGAACAACAGAAGTCTGAGAATCTCTGGTCAGTGGTTATGGTCACAATGCTGGCATACCTGTATACTGAGGAACTTTAGTCTTAAGTCGAACTAATGCAATATCATTCTTGAATTGATGACTACCAAACTCTTCATGGGGAACAGTCACTGCTATTTCATAATCTTGCACTGGGTCTGTGCAGTAATCATCACAATCTTCCACAGTATCTAAATTGTGTTCACCAAGTCGAACACTCTCTCTGAAACCAATCAGTACATTCTGATTTACATTCCAGAATGAATGTTCTGAGTGTCTGCCTTCCTTTCTTCATTATATAAAACTCACCATCTCAGGTTCATTTCTTTCACTGCACATATATTCTGCCTTCTACCACACATGCAGTATGCTGTATTTCACATACAATTATCACAAAGCTCATACAGTGAAACCTGCTTACAATGGAATCCTAAGAGACCCATCAAAATTATGTACATGTGTCTAATGAAGAAGTGTAATACTAGTGTCACCTGAACACCAGCAACACACACATGCAAATGGCAAGGAAGTGTATTAAATGCCAGTACATTGAGATGTGGTCAGCTTTATGCTTCATCCATGTTTCACTGGCAGACACAACTCTAAAGTACAAACTGGACAGAAAACAGGACATTTGTACAGACAAGGTGACAGAAAAAAAAAAAAAAAAAAACTTGCCCCTAGGGGGAAATGAACCCCAGTCATCTAGCTCATGGCCAGACTTACTACATACTGAATTAAGTACAATAAACCTATGCATACAACATCTATGTAAATATGGGAAACATGTAACTATATAATATATGGAAGAGAAACTTGGTATTAATTTTCATTACTTGACAGAATTGAAAGCCTAAAAATCCAGAAATATTATGGTTTTCTGGCTATCCATAAGTACAGCACAGGCTTTGTAAAATTATCCACCATCCCACTGTGTACCATAAATTTGTTTTCTTCATGAGTATGCAGTACATTTTTATACAGAAGATTTTCCCACTGGAAATGTACATAAGGGGGAAATAACATTAACCTTTTAGCGCCGAACGTCAATTAAAGTGGATAAGCAGTGGGTCCTTTAAATAGCCGAACGGCCACTAAAGTGGCCGCGCAGTGAGCCCTTTAAATAGCCGAACAGCCACTAAATTCCGGCGTCAAAAGGTTAAAGTATTGTAGGAAATTTAGAATACAGTTTCCTGGTGTTTCAGTTCATTCACAATCAAGCACATAAGGGAGTTGAGGCAGCAAATTCCAACACCTACTCTAGCACATGATAAGATATATTAGATACATAGTTATGCAGAAATGTAAGACTTATATTTGCCATGTCTCTGGGTTTAGCTTTTCATATGAACTCTCTGTATAAATAAGATCACTTTCACAGCCATTACCTGACACACACACACACAAAATGTTAGTCATTTACAAACCAGACCAATTTGGAAAAGGATAGCTGGGCATAAATTTCACATACAGAGAGTTAGTTAAGACAGTAAGGATCAATCAGATTTTGCTATCTGTATTTTAGAGTCCAGAAAACTGCCAAGTCAAGATACTGTAGTATGTATGATGGAAATGACACAGTGAATATTATTGCTAGTGATGAAATTCTAAACAGAAGTATTACATGGTAACTAATAACATGATAATCACAATGCTATTAACAATTTACAGTATTTGCAAACAAACTCATAAGTCTGTCAAAGCATGACTATTTGCTACTCAACACCACCTTGATTGGTTCCAACTTTAGTACATATAGCTCACTTTCTGAAAACAATACTTGAATAGTTGGTGTCTTACAGAGTTGCATTCACTTGGTGCAGACAATGTGCAGCTGTCAATATGTATTGATCATTTATGAGAGTTCCTCCACAGACATACAACAGGCTTCCATTACTTACTGAAACACAAAGAAACCGAATCAGATGACATCAGCCACTAGCAAGGTAAATGTTATACTGCATACATCATTAAGAACAGACTGTTACCTGAATGGGCTTTTACCTGTAATGGCACCATCCATTCAAAGTGAATGTTTTCCATTGTTGTTCTCAGACGAGGGGTTGTAATATAGTCACATTTCTCTAAAATGGTAGTGAATGTAGATCTTAATTTATTTACTTGCAAAAAAGCTATTATCTGCTTTAATAATAACAAAAATCTTTCATTTTTTGATAATCATTACCATGCATACACAAAAAAAAAATATTCAGTTTTATTGAAGAGGGTCTGAATGCAGTGACATAATAAAGTATTGTGTTTAATAAAGGATGTTGATGTGTGATATCTGCGTTTTTCTAAAATTTTAGGAAACATTGATTTGTAATTTGTTATCGACGTTTCGGGACAACCTCTCAGTCCCATCTTCAAGGTCAAGCAGTCCACTCAAGCAGTACAAGTGGACTGCTTCACACTTAAAGACTGGACTGATAGTTTGTCCCAAAACATTGATAACAAACACCAATCTACACTGCGTAAAATTCCAGAAGAGTGAAGTCTCATTTACACCTTGGCAGAAGCCTGAAATCACAATGTGTATGTATATACATATATATATATATATACACACACACACACACACAAGGGCCCACTACTGGGTCCTATGTTGTACTGGTTGATTCCAGACCACACCTGCATATCCTACTTCTTTCAGCCCATCTAAATATTATCCTCTCATGTATGTCTATGTCCTCTGAGGTTATCTCTTTTCTTTAAATCCTCTAAACAAAATTTTTCATATATTTCTTCTTTCACCTATGAATACTACAGCTGATACTTATACAAGAGGCATTATGCTGGACCCAGAGAAGCTATTGTAGTCATAGAAATTTAATTAAGAGAAAATGAATGACATTAGTAATTCTTTAGAAGTCTCCAAAGAATCTACTATGTGATTTGGCTCTCCAAAGCTGTGTATCAGAAAGTCAACTCATACTATAAAATGTTCATGAACCCTTAAAAACTACAGTCCCACAGTCACGAAGTCAAGACAACAAGTCTGTCTGGTGCATAAAACTAGTAACAAAATACAAAATGTTTCTAGAAGTAGAAAAGTGGGACTGAATAACGCTGTGTAAAATATGGTAAGTAAGAAAAAGTAGGAAAGTGATCAAAGATGCCATCTCTATGTGCAAACATGTCTTTTAGTTGTAAAGCATTCAGCTTTCAGAAAATAAAATGGACATTTGGTTACACATATTACAGTCAAAGTTTATTGCTTAAAAAATGTTCAGACCTAGATACTTAGTTTTGAAACACTGTTGAAAGTGTTGTAAGACATGTTTCTGCCTGTAACTCAAATCTTTCATGACACTAGTGACTTGAAATACTGTTTCAAAACACTTAGACAGTATTACTTGATGTTCCTACATGCCATTGGATATGGGAGGCTAAGAAGAAAGTTTGTGACATGGAACAATGCCATTAGCGGTTATTCATATGATAATCTACGACAGATTCATATGTTATGTATTGAAACCCAGTATAATTACCTACATACTCTTGTGCCATTTCTGGTTATTTAATTATTCTAAATATAATAGAAAAACAATTCAGTTAGTTACACAGACAAATTAACAGATATTGAACTTTGTACAGTCTAGATTATGTTATATTATCAGGTTATAGAAACAGATAAAGAAAAGGCAAATAAATAATGGTAAACAAATTAACTGCAAATAGAAATGAAGTAGTAAAGACCAACCATGAATTAGTGATTACAAATCATATACCTTGCTATAAGTGCACTCTCATACATAATTATCTTTCTGGTGTGTTTGCAAAGGAAAGTCAAAAAATTAACACGTAATATGCATGAATCTGGATCTAAACTTTCTAAACATTTATCACGGTGGAAATTATCTTAAACAAGGGTTACAGAGAAATGAAAGATAAGTTGATATCCAATACACTTTCTGTATATGTTTTAGTTCTTTAGTTATGTTGCGTGAGACATAACACACAACGCGCACCCATAGTCAGGTGCATTCCCAGCAGTGCATGACACAATACGACATGCTGCCACAGCACCAAGTTAATATAAGAAAATTAATCAGTGAGTGTTTTTAAAAATGTGGCTTTAGCAAGGAACAGTGTAGCTCGCTGAAGATGATCTTAGGACTGAAACATGTCGGAGTGATTTTAAATGTTTTAGCGTAAACATTTTATGTATGTGCATTAGTTGGTGTGCTAATTAAAGGACTGTATGAAATGCATGGTGCAATGATAAAGATAGTGTATGTTACATTCCAATACGGATTTTACATAAATAAATACTTTCTCATGCACATAATACAAACCACCTTTGGTATTCACATATCTTATGTAAGAATGTAGAAAAATTCAGAATAATTTATGAGTCACAAATAGCAGTTATATTATTAATGTAATTTTGGCAGTATGAATGGGTTACAGTAATTAGCTACCATCTGGGTTACAAGCTTGATTACCTATAGACTACATAGTACATTCTGATGAACATTACATCGAGAACCCAGGAGAGCCATCCACGGAAACTGCCCGAATGACGCATTTTGTCCATTGGTTATTTTTGGTGCACTTGCGGTGCCACAATTTGCATTAGGTAGCAGGCGCATGGTTGGATGTTCCTGCAATGGCGGAGAGAACGGACAGCACACTTTATGCTTCTTAAAGTTGCAACTGAAGAGAATATTACTCTTAGTCTCCTGTTGATCTCTCAGCTGGACTGTACATTCTGCTAGGGACATGCATGACAATCCAGAAGTACATGCTGAGTCTTCTTCATTAGCACAGTTTGCCTGCATAACTGAATTTAAAGAGAGACAGACTGTAAATACAGCACAGTGTAGGAACTGTCATTTCAAATTTTCAGATTCAGAAACTCCTTATTATAATGTATACTGGTGGACTGAAAGCAAGAGCATACATTACCTAATTTGCAGAATATAAAAAATAACTGCAGAAAGTTAGAGGCAAGCATTTTCAGTCATAAAGCCTGAAAACAATAAAATGCACTTAGTTTTACGGAAATTATAACTGTGCAATTTCTGAATTTAATGACTTCAATTATTAAGTTTTCAAATTAAAGCAGCTGAAAAACAATATCCTTTTTCAGTAATGGAGTACACACAATTTATGCCATAACAAACCACATAACAACACACACACACACAAAATAGGTGTTAATGTTTGAATTATTTTGTTCACTATATGACATACTGACAGAATTTTCCTTTAATCTCAAAATGTTTCAAAGTATATCATGACTTTCAAGCACTTGTAGCAACACAAAATTTGTTTTCTTTCTCTGCATCTTTTTTAACCTCTTTTGCTTTTATACTACATGTTTTTATCTTCATTTTGCACAGTCATTTCATAATCCATACCATTCAACAAATGTCATTACAATGTTCAAATGAAATAATAATAATAGATGTGTAGGGCATGTGTCACACCTAGAACAGATGACCAAACCATGACATAATAGTGTTGACAGACCTCAGTGTACGTGTGAAAATATTATTAAGATGGACATTAAAGAAACAATGTGCATGGGCACTGGATACAAGACCCTCCCACATTTTATTGAATCTGAAAATTCATTACTGTGCCCTCAAGGGTCGTTGAATCCAGCCCACACCGACGAAACTTATCTCAATAAGATTTATTTTTATACCATAATACCGCTCTTGCCTTGGTTTCCCAAGCAGCCTCATCGCTTCAGTTTTTGAAACGAAAGTGTTACATGTATTCCCCCATTGCCCCTGTGCAGTTTATATGTCCCGCTCATATCATGCGTACCGAGATTAGGCAAAATTTGCACCCCGAACACTTTTGCGTTTACCACAGCCTTCAAATCCATGTCCATTTTCATAGGTTATGCAAAACAAAGCCAATACAACATAATGAATGCTCATGTCTGGTTTTCAACTTAACAAAAAAGAGCAAAGCAACAAAACATGTTGCGTACGTACAATACGTTACATAAAGTTACGTTGATGGAAATTACCATCATAAAATCAACGTATGTACGGCACATAGTACAGTTCAAATTCCAGCCAAATGTACTGTATAAACCAATAACGTGTATGTCTGAAGATATATTACCTGTTACTGGTTTTGAAGCCGTGAAGAGTTCATAGAACATTTGTCTCACACATCCAATGCAAAACTCGTTTTGAAATGCAATAATCACAGACAGAATACTTGGAAACTACATCGTTGGTGACTGGTTTTTCCCACGTGTGTTCGGAAATGAATGTGAACTGTGCGTTGTCTACAGATGTTCGTCCAAAGATGGAACTAGCGTGACCTTCGCTAAATTGGCCTTCAGTTTTGTTATGACATTAACACACTGCCATAAATTTTAACTGTCCCAAATTTATGAAATACCTTGTCTCATATTATGCCCGCCTGTTATACAACACAGCACGATACACCCACCGCAAGTATCAGAATAACAAGGGCCACTGCTAACGATATTACTATTTAAATGAATGCATGTGAAAAGTTAGGTTCTCACCCGACGAGAAAAATATGGACGATGTTTACGAATACGATACTGGGGAAAAAAAGAAAAAAAAAGAAGAAGAAAAATCCAGGTCCTCAGAGAAAGAAAAAACAGAAATTTGCAATGAGTTGCGTGCACTCTGCTCTAAGTATTATATGGATGATGATTAATAAAGAAATTGATGGGATTTGTAAGGAATGGAAAGGATAAGACATGAGCATAAAATTTTAGGCGAAATTCTGAAGTGTGAGACAGGCGTAAATATGGCGATAATACAAAATTGGACCTTACACAAGTGGTAAACGGTATAATAAATAGCCTATGGCCTGGACAACCGAAGAATCGTGGTTTGATTCCCGGGAGGAAGAAGATGTACTTATTTTCTCTAAAACTTCCAGACCGGCTCTGGTGCCCACCCAGTCTCCAATTCAGTGGGTAATGGAAGCACTTTCAAACGGAGTTAACCACTTCACCCCCCCACCCCACGCCACTCTATCTTTATTTCCTCTACCCCGCGACCTGTTCTCGTTCGGTAGGGATTTACTGTGCGTGTTAGTTGTGTTCTC
>Ga0123355_10000873_pt1 | contig 41692 bp, 39 predicted proteins | sample TergutEmb28metaG_3_FD_89872 | JGI IMG/M metagenome (GOLD analysis project Ga0123355, IMG submission 89872) | Embiratermes neotenicus P1 segment gut microbial communities from Petit-Saut dam, French Guiana - Emb289 P1 | ecosystem: Host-associated > Arthropoda: Insects > Digestive system > Gut ...
AAAACAATGTCGGGGTTGATTTGCTTGAGAAGTTTTTTTGCTTTGCGGATTCCTGACCATAACTTAAAAGGAATAAGCAGGTTGCGGGGACTTATTGACCGCCTGAATTTGACGACAGGAACAGAAAAAAACTTGACGCTGTCTGTCTTGGAGACGAGGTCTTGTTCCATACTGTCGACACCGCCGATGTAATAGATGTCAAAGTCAGTTTTGAGGCGGGGAACAAGAGCAAGGTTGGGGAGTATGTGACCGCCTGTTCCTCCGCCTGTTAGGAGAATCTTTTTTTTCATGATTTTGTTTAGTGAGTGGCTAGTGGGAGGAGTTGGATGGGGCGTTTTTAATTTGATAAGGATAATTGTTGTTCGGGCGGTCGAGGACGCCCGCCCCTACACAATTGTGCGGCATAGGCTAGCGATGGGGGTTGCAAAGGTATATGGTGTAGGGGACGATGGCAATCGTCCCGAAAATATGGATTTTTGCTCTATTTATGCGGACGATCGCCATCGTCCCCTACGAAATGCCGTCCTGTTGTGGGTTTCGCTCTACGGAATGAGATAAGGATAATTTATTGTTCGGGCCGATGCCCGCCCCTACAGATACTAACCACTAATCACTAATCACTAGCCACTATCAATTGACAAGAATGTGTGAACAATGGTATACTACTATTCTATGCCAAAGGAAAAACCGTTATACGCTAATCCTTATTTGCAGAATATTTTGACTGCTGAGGACGGGCATCAAATCAATGTGACTGTTTGGAGTGATGTGACTGCTACACCAAAAGGAATTGTTTTGATAGTGCATACAATGAGTGAGTGTGCAGGGCGATACAGCGGTTTTGCCACAAAACTTAATGAGGCAGGATATATAGCGGTAGGATTGGACTTGAGAGGGCATGGAGTTACGGCTATCCCAAATTTAGGCAAGACGGACAAAAAACATTTTGACAAATCTAAGTTAGATGTAATGAGTTTGGCAAAAAGTGTAAGAATAGAGTATACGGGATTGCCGATGTTTTTATTCGCACAAGGTTATGGGTCTTTTTTGGCGCAGGCACTTATTAAGAGCGGTCAGCTAGGTTCGTCACTACTTAGCGGTGTTATTCTTTCTGGGACAACGGTTGCTAAGGATATAAGATTTTGGCTTGCACGCAAACGCTCTTACTTTAAGGCAACCAAAAAAAGCGGGAACAAAGAAGGGCATACTTTTGGGCGAATATTTAGAGGGCATGATTTTATTTTTAGAGAGGGTATTAACGGGTGGCTTAGTAGTGATTATGAGGCAGTCGGTGAGTTTAATACGGGAAGCCTAACGGGATTCTTATGTGACAACAACTTTTTTAGGTCGTATTTTGTAGGGCTTAAAAAATTAGCCAAGACTAAATTTGATACGACGGCATCTAAGGATATGCCTATATTCATAATAGGCGGCTCAAAGGATTGTTTGAGTTGGTTTGGGCGGGGTGCAAAAAAACTTTGCCAAGCATATAACAAACAAGGTTTTACCAAAGTAGAGTGTAAAACATATGATGGTGCAAGACACGACTTGTTGTTTGAGAAGAATAGGGACGAAGTGGTTGGGGATATTATAGCAATGCTCAATAATAACGCATAATGCATAACGCATAACGCATAATGTCGGACAAGAAAGCAATCTAGTACATTATCAATTAAAACACTTGTCAATCATTATGCGTTATGCATTATGCGTTATGCGTTATCAAAAAGGAGTTCGTTTGCCGGTTAAAAATAAGACAACTTGTCGCTGTTGCGTTGTTTCAATGTTTATGGCGTTTGTGATTTTTGTCGGGGGTTGTTCCGCCGCTATTTTTGGCGTTGACCGAATGATGGTCAATCGTTTGGGGTTTGGGCTTGTCGATAGTGTTAGGGTTTTTCGTGGGATTAGGTGGGTTGATTCGGATAGATTGCCCCCTGAGCATACAGCTAAGGACGAGTATACTTTTTTTAGAAACTTAGAACAAGGACTTTTTCTTAATGAGTACACCAACCTCAGTGCCGACAAAATAATGGAATACCTAAACATTGAGACAGGCGAGCAAGAGGTGGACGGATATGTCAGACCCGTTGCGACTATTGCACCCCGTAACAGTGCGGATAATATTGTGGTAGACGGTGGCGAAAATCTCTTCGAAAATATTTTTAAGCGGGAAAACATTGACTTCGAAAGACTTGACTTATTTTGTCCGTACCTACACGACGAAGGTCAATATTTGATGAATTTATCAGGCAACGAATTTGCGTCTTTTGGGAATGCTTTGCTTCAGTCACTTTTGCGGTCAGTCGAACTGCCGAGTTTATTCCCTGCTAATACTGATATGACAATCAGAGCCATAACTTTTGGCAAAGAAGCAGAGGACGGTATTGTTACTGCAAGCGTACAGTTTTCGCTAGATGCACAAGAGCTAGCAAGGGGAATCCTTGACAATATCGGGGTAAGCGGATTTGGCGGTGCAATAAGAGCTTTGCTCCCAGAGGAGCTATTACTTAATGCGACAATAGGACTTAATGGAGATTTTGCGACTGTCTTGTCGGCAGGTACAATGAGTCAGAGACAAATAACAAGTTTTTATAGGGTCATAGACGGGATACTTGCTTTGACGGGTGAGAATTCGACGACACAGGACCTGTTAGACGAGCTTGGTGTTAGATTTATTGCTCCTGTGACAGCTCTTGTGGGTAATTTTATTGATGCTGATAGCTATTACAACGGACGGGTTGATTTTGACCCTATAGAGATGATGTTGTTTTTGAGTGGTATCAACGAAGGTGATGAAGACGATGTCACCAGTCGGTCACTCCTATGGGGACTTAGGGATATGTCAGTGACCAATGCCCAAAGGTGGACTGAGATTGAGCCGATGACAGTAACCGAGGATAGAGTGCTTGCCGAGATAAATGACAAGTACTTTAGGACAGAGCAAGCGAACATAACAAGTCTAGCAAGTCTTTTTGGCGGGGATGTGAGATTTGACCCTAATGATTTTGATGCGGTTAGGCGTGCTACGGATACAAGGACACCCGAACAATTAAGACCATTTGTCAGAGATGATGAGTTGCACTTGTATGTTATGAGCAGGCTAAGTCTGGCAGCATATGGCGGATACAATGTAGGCAACATATTGAGCATTGAGATAAGAGAGGTCAATATAGACGAAGATGATTTCTTTGCCATTTGCCTTATTATTGAGTATCAGACAGATGCTATATTAGGGACATACCAATTTGGCGGTGCGGTGTTTAGTGATTTTGTGGATAGGGTTATTGTGCGTTCGACCACTTATATAGGTATTAGGGGTGATGACATAGACGATGACGAGCAAAGAGCATTTTATTTTACAAAAGTTACTATCAATGAGATGGATGTAGATGAGGACGGCAATATAACTGACAGCACATACCAAAGAGATAATTTTAAGACACTTATAGGTAGGTTTGGCGGAACTTTTGACTTTGAGCAGCGAGCCTATGATACAGGTCGTATGATATTCGACCATTTTTCGGCTGACAGTATCAGCGATAATAATATCCGTCAAAATGTAAACTTTGACTTTGCGATGAGGTATGTAGACGGACAAAAACGAGGCGGTATGCTGCTAGCTAATATTTATGATTGGTCAAAAGGAGTAGTTGGATAGTGAATAATGAAAACTTAAAAATACCTTCGGTGCTTCGTAGGAAGGACTTAGTAATTAAAATATAAAAAAACTCGTCAACCGCTTTTCATTTTATCGTATTAAAAAGGTGTTGATTTTTACTTGATATTATCAGGGTAATTCAGTATAATTAAATGGTGGAATATACTAAAAAACAAATTGCAAAACCATTTCTCAAATGGGCAGGCGGTAAAGGACAGCTACTAGAGAAATTTAGTAGTTTTTATCCGCAGGAGCTAATAGGCGGCGGTGTGACAACTTACATAGAGCCGTTTGTTGGTGGTGGAGCTGTTTTGTTTGATGTGTTGCAAAAATTTAGTATAGAACGGGCAGTTATAATAGACACAAACAAAGAACTTATAAATTGCTACAGGTGTATCAAAGAAGATGTCGGGCAGCTTATTTCTAAGCTAAAGACATTGCAAAGAGAATATAATGATTTAGATTTAGGCGGTAGAGGCGACTTGTTTTCAACAGTTCGTATGAGGTATAATCGAACAGTTCTAAATGGAAAACACGACTATAACAAGGCGGCAGATTTTATATTCCTAAACAAAACTTGTTTTAATGGGCTTTATAGAGTCAATAGCAAAGGTGAATTTAATGTCCCCTTTGGCAAATATAAAACCCCCAACATTTGCGATGAGGATAATTTGATAAGCATACACAAACTACTGCAAAAGGTGATTATTTTAAGTGGTGATTATAACAAATGCGGAGAGTATGCTTGTGGCAATACATTTATTTATTTTGACCCACCATATCGCCCTATTACGGCTACACAGTCCTTTGTAGGATATTCGCAAAACGGATTTAATGACGAAAATCAAAAAGAGTTAGCTAGCGTTGTCAAAGAAATGTCAGCAAGGGGTTGCAATATACTTCTGAGCAACTCTGATCCAAAAAATGCAGATATAAACGATAATTTTTTTGATAATTTGTATAGTGACTTTTATATTAGCAGAATTATGGCAAGGCGTATAATAAATTGCCAAGCAGACAAAAGAGGCAACATAACAGAAATTATAGTTGCAAATTACAAAGGAGTAGCATGAATGATTAAAGACGGAAAAGGTGGTGGCAATACACGCACGGGACTTGTATATGAAGGCGAAGTTGATCTAAAAACTTTTTTGGATTCAAAAACGGGTTATGAGGTTAGTGGCGATAAGGTTTTTTATAATGAAGAGCTTGTTGCAAGGATTTTTAAGAAAAATTCTTTTTATGCAGTGTTTCTAAAAGAATTGGAAGTAGATTGGAGCAAGTATTTGTCAAAACGCTTGATGCCGGATGATAGTATCTTTGTTTTACTAAACAATACTTTATTTATTATCGAATGTAAATTCCAGCAAGTATCGGGAAGTGTTGATGAGAAATTGCAGACTTGTGACTTTAAGAAAAAGCAATACCAAAAATTACTTGCCCCTGCAAATGTTGATGTGGAATATATTTATCTTTTAAGTGATTGGTTTAGGCATTCTCGTTACAAAGATGTCTTGGATTATATTATTAGTGTAAACTGCCATTATTATTTGAATATATTCCTTTGACAAAACTAGGATTGCCCGTGCCACAAGACGAAATAAATGACTGACAAAAATTTTGAATTAGAAACGAATACAGTATGGAGCTTTCCTGATAGAGGCAAGTGGGCTACTCACGACTCAAAATATCGTGGAAACTTTTCGCCGTATGTTGCCAAAAATATAATTTTGCGATATTCACAAGAGGGTGATTTGGTGCTTGACCAATTTGTTGGTGGCGGTACAACACTTATAGAGTGTAAGCTTAACAACCGCAACGCTATTGGAATTGATATAAACAGAATTGCTGTCGAATCAACAAAAAGCAAACTGCTATTTGATAGCAGGCATACCAAATGGCTCTATAGACTTAATTTGTACTCATCCGCCCTATGCAAACATTATTAAATATAGCGATGGCATTGACGGCGATTTGTCATTGTTGCCCCTAAGAGAGTTTGTTCAAAAAATAGATAAGGTTGCTAGTGAGTGCTATAGGGTTTTGAAAAAAGGTAAATTCTGCATAGTTGTGATGGGCGACACTCGACAAAATGGAATGGTGCAACCTTTGGGCTTTGAGATTATGCAAAAATTTCTTAATACCGGGTTTAAGATAAAAGAGATAATAATTAAAGAGCAGCACAACTGTAAGGCAACAGGTTTTTGGAAGACAAACAGCGAAAAATATAATTTTTTACTGCTAGCACATGAGTATATATTTGTGTTCAAAAAATAAATTATGCATCCCCAACATTCCCTAATTTCCAAATGATAATTATGAAAAACATTCCCAAACCTATAGCCGACCTTGCGACGGCGTTTAGTAAACTCCCCGGGGTGGGGGGCAAGACTGCTCTTAGGTATGCCTATAGTGTTGTTGATATGCAGAGGTCTGATGCAGAGTGTTTTTGCAGATGTATGCTAGCGGTCAAAGATGAGGTTAAGTTTTGTAAGCTTTGCGGTAACTTGACCGATAAGGACGAGTGCGGGATTTGCACCACGAGAGACAAGTCGCTTATTTGTGTAGTTGCGTATCCTAAGGATTTGTTAGCTATCGAAAAAGCAGGCTATAAGGGTGTCTACCATGTATTGCACGGCACGCTTAGCCCTATGGACGGACGGGGACCTAATGAGCTACGGATTAAGGAACTTTTGTCAAGAATGGGTGGTGTAAGCGAAGTTATTATGGCGACCAACCCCGATGTAGAAGGCGAAGCGACAGCAATGTATATTGCTCGGCTACTCACTCCGATGGGAGTTAAGGTTAGCAGGATAGCGCAAGGAATAAGTATGGGCAGCGATATAGAGTATGCGGATGAGGTAACACTGAGTAGAGCGCTTGAGGCTCGGATTGAGATATATTAATAATTAGGAATTAGGAGTTAGGAATTAGGAATTGTTGACAAATAATTAAATAATTTTAACAACAATTCCTAACCCCTAACTCCTAATTGAAAAAACATCAAATTACAGGTAAAATTGATTTTTCAAAGGAAGTATATAAAGTGAAACTAGGTGTAGTAGGACTGCCCAATGTGGGCAAAAGCACATTATTTAATGCCATAACCAAGGCAGGGGCGCAAGCGGCTAATTATCCGTTTTGTACAATTGAGCCTAATGTGGGTGTGGTTGCTGTCCCCGATGAGAGATTGAGTGTACTAGCTCAAATGTCCGCAAGCAAAAAAGTTACGCCGGCAAGTCTGGAGTTTGTTGATATTGCAGGCATTGTGAGAGGTGCAAGTAAGGGTGAGGGCTTGGGCAACAAATTCTTGTCGCATATCCGTGAGGTTGACGCTATTGTCCATGTGGTTAGGTGTTTTGATAACCCTGATATTGTTCATGTGGACGGCAAAGTTGACCCGCTAAGAGATATAGAGACAATCAATGTAGAATTGTGTCTTGCGGATTTGGAGACGACCGCACGGCGACTTGATAAGTCAAAAAAGCTACTCAAAGTCGGCGGCAAGCAAGCCGAATCCGAAGTCAAGCTATTAGAAGCGATAGTCGGATTACTTGAGCAAGGTAAGCCTGCCCGAATGGTTCAAGACAAACTAGTGGCAGGGCAAGATGCGTTGATGGAGAGTTTTTTCCTCTTGACAAGTAAGCCTGTTATTTATGTGGCTAATATTGACGAGAACCAAATTGGTAAGGCGGATAATCCGCTCCTAACGGTAGTGCAAAAATTTGCTAAGGACGAAAAAGCCGAAATTATCCCTATTAGCTGTAGGGTTGAGGAGGAGCTTATCAGTTTGTCTGACGAGGAGAGGGAACTTTTTATTGAGGACCTAAAGTTAGGTGACAGCGGACTTAATAAGATTATCAAGATAGGGTATAAGACACTAGGACTTATCAGCTACTTAACAACAGGTCCTGAAGAAACCCGTGCGTGGACTATAACCGAAGGTACAAAAGCTCCGCAGGCGGCGGGTAAGATTCATACGGATTTTGAAAGAGGTTTTATCCGTGCAGAGGTTGTCGCTTATAATGACCTTGTGACAGCCGGAAACAATGCTAACGCCAAAGCAAAAGGTCTTGTCCGAAGTGAGGGCAAAGAGTATGTAGTAGCAGACGGCGATGTTGTACTGTTTAGATTTAATGTGTAAGAAAAAGGATTGAATATTGAATATTGAATATTGAATAATTAAGGTCAAGCTGTATTTGTCTAGTTATAGCTTGACAAAGCACTAAGTCAACAATTATTCCATATTCCATATCCCATATTCCATATTTAATTATGGATTATAAGTTAGAGATATCAAAGTTGATAAATCTTCCGCTTATTACGGCGGAAGATATTACCCCGATTAGCGACAGCAAGATGGGGGATTTTGCGTTGCCGTGCTTTAAGTTGGCTAAGGAACTTAGGAAAAGCCCTGTACAGATTGCGCAGGAATTTGCGGCAAAGATAAAAGAAAAAATAGCAAAGAAAGCAAATTTTTTGAGCGATGTTGTAGCTGTCAATGGCTACCTCAACTTTTTTGTTGACCCGTCTTTTTATCTCAAAAGCACTTTGGACGTCTTGCAAAAAAAGGGCAAGGATATCAAAAAGCGTGGTAAAGGCAAGACTATTTGTATTGACTATTCGAGTATCAACATTGCCAAACCTTTGCATATAGGTCACCTTATGACAACAGTTATCGGTGGTAGCCTATACAGGATTTATAAGAGGCTTGGATATAAGGTTGTCGGAATCAATCATTTGGGCGATTACGGCACGCAATTCGGCAAGCTGATAGCCGCATACCTCAAGTGGGGTGACGAGGATAAACTCAAAAAGAAGGGCATCCGTGCGTTAGTTGAGTTGTATGTACGCTTTCATAAGGAGGCAGAGAGCAATCCTGCATATGATGATGAGGCGAGAGCGTGGTTTGTTAAGATAGAAAAAGGCGACAAAGAGGCTAACAGGATATACAAGCTGTTCAAGGACATTACCCTAGCCGAAATCAACAAGACCTATAAACTACTTGGGGTGGATTTTGACAGTTATGACGGTGAGAGCTTTTTTAGTGACAAAATGCAACCTGTTATTGACGAACTAGAGGCTAAGGGGTTACTGACTACGAGCGAAGGGGCAAAAGTTGTTGACCTTGAAGAATATAATATGCCGCCTTGCCTTATCCTTAAAAAAGACGGTAGTAGCTTGTATGCTACCCGTGACCTCGCCGCCGCTTTGTACCGCAAAGAAGTGTATGATTTTGATAAGTGTCTTTATGTAGTGGCATATCAACAAAATCTGCACTTTAAGCAAGTGTTTAAGGTGTTGGAGCTTATGGGACGGGATTACGGAGTAGTACATGTTCCGTTTGGAATGGTCAGCCTAAAGGACGGCGGCAAGCTGTCAACTCGTGAGGGTACGGTTGTTTATCTTGCGGACTTGCTCAAAGAGGCTGTCAACAAAGCCGGTCAAATAGTTAAAGAAAAAAGTCCCGGACTGGAAAAAACCAAAGTCCCTAAAGAGGTGGGAGTGGGTGCGGTGATTTTTTACGCCCTTGCCAGTAGCCGTATTAAGGATGTTGTATACAGCCAAGAGTCGGCACTTAGCTTTGAGGGAGAAACAGGACCGTATTTGCAATACACTCACGCAAGATGTTGTAGTGTAATTAAGAAAAGCGAGGAAAGAGGAGAGAATAAAGAGAATTGTCAAATAGATTACAAAGCCGTTGCCGATGACGAGGCTTTGGCGGTAGTGCGGCTACTTGATGTCTATCATAAGACTATAGAAAACGCAGCGGATAAATACGAACCGAGCATACTTGCCAAATACTTAATTGACTTAGCACAAGCGTATAACAAATTTTATTTTGAGCGAAAAATCATAGGCGAAGCCGCCGCAATAAGTGCAGGCAGACTAGCCCTAACAGTAGCCGTAAGAGATACACTCAAAGAAGGGTTGGGACTGTTGCTATTAAAAGCCCCCGAAAAAATGTAAACAATACAATTAGGAATTAGGGATTAGGAGTTAGGAATTGTTGCTAAAATTATTTTAATTAACTCGTCAATAATTTTTAGTTGTATAAAAATGTCATTGCGAGGAGGTGCGAATATTGACGGGGTTTCAGTCGTAGGGGCGGGCGTCCTCGACCGTCTAATACCCCTATCATTTATATTACCCCTAGATTATCAATAATTGATTGACAAAGTGGTGGAATTGTGTTAGAATAACAAAATAATAGGAGTAAGACAAATGACAAAAATTCAGTATGATGCAGAGGAGATTGAGGTAAGTGCCGAGGCATTTGCGTCCAAATTGGACTTAGAGATTTTGCAAGGAACGGGGGAGCAAATGGTGGCTCTAAGCACTGTTAATGTCAACAGACCGGGTATGCAACTGGCGGGTTTTTATGGACATTTTGTGGCAGAACGAATTCAGGTTATCGGCGAGATGGAGATAGAATACTTGCGGGGACTTACCCAAACAAGACGCACTAAGGCTATCAATGAGCTTATGGAATGTGATATTCCTTGCCTTATTTTGAGTACATCAATTGAGCCTTTGCCTGAGATTCTCAAATGTGCCAAAAAACATAAGCGAATAGTGCTTAGAAGCAAACTTAACACAACGCAACTAATCAATAAACTGGTCATATATCTTAATGATTTGCTTGCGCCCCAAAAGACAATTCATGGTGTGCTTATTGATATATATGGTGTGGGAGTGCTTATTGTCGGTCGTAGCAGTGTCGGTAAGAGTGAGACGGCTTTGGCGCTTGTTCAGCGTAACCACCGCCTTGTTGCAGATGATGCGGTGAGTATTAAGCGGGTCAATGGTATTTTGATAGGGTCGGCACCCAGTGTTATCCGTAATTTTATGGAAGTGCGTGGTATCGGCATTATTGATATAAGCAGTATGTATGGTGCAGGTTCTGTGCGTCTGACTAAAAAAATAGACCTAGTGGTAGAGTTAGAGGAGTGGGACGACAAAAAAGAGTATGACAGACTAGGCGGTGACAACAAGACGCATACTATATTAGATGTTGAGGTGTCCAAGCATATTATCCCTATCAAACCAGGTCGCTCTCTTGCATCTATACTCGAAGTTGCCGCCCGCAATTATAGTCTCAAGGTTATGGGATACGACACACTAAAAGAACTTAACGACAGAATGGCAGCCAATACGAGAAATAGTGACAATTAATACACTCTAATCGCTTACGCTTGTGTGCCTTAAAGCGGATTCTTGGGGCTAATTGTTCTTTTAGGTCGTAGAAGAAAGAAAAGGACGGAACTATGGGGGCTGTCGCTCCCTATAAATTCGTCCTTTTTCTTTTATTAGAGTTTGTGCCGCTTGGGTTACGGAACAACTCTATTCTTTTATCCGACAAATTGCACAAAATCTCTGCTAACCCAGCCATTAATGCCATTAAAATTTGTCCTAAAGAAGTTGCCTGATATATCGGTGATTGTTAGGGGAGTGCCGTTAGGAATACTTGCCAAAATCGCACCCATTGTGCTTGGGGTGGCTCGTAGATTGAGATTGCCTCCTGCAGTTGTTACCCGTGCAGGTCTAGGGGTTATGCCTACAAAATCCATCGACACCCAACCTGTTTGACCGCCTGCCGTGCGTACATTGTACCAACCGTTTTGCTCTCCTATAACTGTCAGCGGAGTGCCGTTAGGCAAGGTCGCCACGACCCCAAAATTAGTTCCCGGTCCGCTCCTAAGGTTTAAGTTGCCGCCCGAAGTCCTAACAGTACCTATCAGGTTGCCTCCTGTCGGCGGTGGTGGAGGCGGTGGTTGCGGAGGCGGTGGTGGCGGCGGAATAGGAGCAGGATTAGGACTGGAGTTCTGAATTTGACGGAACACCTCATAAATTTTGTTCCATGTTGCAGGTCCAACCACACCATCAGGATTAAGTCCAAAATTACGCTGAAACTCCCTGACACTATTTTCGGTTCTTGCCCCAAAACGACCGTCTACTGTAAGGTCATTAGGCACAAACTCAAAATAATACCCGATATAATTAAGTAGCCATTGCAATTGACGGACATCATGACCGCTTGAGCCGTTTCTAAGCACAACGCTAGGAGGATTAGGTCCGATACCTATTCGTACGCCCTCGCTATTGAGGTTGGCAAGTCGTGTGACTGCCACCCAAATTTGCGTTATGCGATTCCAAGTTGCAGGGCCGATAACACCGTCAGGATTAAGGTTATTAGTCCGCTGAAACTGCCTAACCGCCGCATCTGTATCAGGACCAAAAACTCCGTTAGGGTTAGCGATAAGCGGTATAAGAGGAAAGTCCTGCCGTATCCTGTTGAGGTAGATTTGCATTTCCTGAATATAACGGCTCGGAGGACTGCCTAATCTCATCGGCGCACCGGGATAGGTTGTGCGGACATCCTGAATAAGATTAGTAGTCGCAATATTTGTATCTTGCCCATAAAAATTGCGGATAATTTGTAGTGGAGTAAAACCACGGTTAGCAAGGTCAACCGTTCCCCATTGACTTAGGCAGCCGTTTCCGCACGCATTAGCCCTATATGTTGTAAAGAGGGGATTGGCAAAACCGATTCGGTGTACATATCTATTAAGTTCCTGAGCCGAAATCTCCATAAGGTTTTGGAATATATTCCGCCCGTGTACATACATCTGGTCAAATTGAGTTGTGTTAGTAATGTCAAAATTATGCCCGCGGCTACGGTACCATTCGGTATACAGGCGATTGAGCGTAAAGGTTATAATCGCATGAATATTAGCCCTGATAGATGCGTCCGGCCATGTCGCAAAAATCTCACTGGAGGCGACATTGGCGATATACTCTACAAAGGGGACATGGACATTTCTGGCAGCGGTATTGGTCGGTACACCGAGGTGGACGGTTATTTGCGTAGGGATAAAAACCCGTCTGACAGGATTTTGGGCATTGCTTCCTACACGGCTACTCTGAACAGGCAGGGTAACGGCGGGGGGAGGGATAACAATATCGTCAAAATCCTCACCGACATTTTCTACGGCATTGCCTAACTCGTCAAGATAACCGTATCGGTCAGGAATCTCCACCGTTGCAGAACCACCCAAAAAGTCACCGACCATTCGCCGTCCGTCAATAATCGGGTGCATATATATGGGCAGGGTGCTGGGAATATCGGCAAGGATTTCTACCCCGTGGACTTGTACAGCGTGAAACCCGTCCGCCGTTACTAAGACCTCATAGGTAGAATACCCCTGCTCGGCAGTATCGGGATATAGCGTTAGTTCTGGGTCGGGGGCTTGCAAGGCTATGTATTCGGTCATTCCGTCAGCATCAGTCGTCTGTTCAAACAAAACCCGCCCAAGTCTGTCAGTAGTAACAACCCTTGCCCCCTTGATAGGAAGCATTTCGCTAGCCGTTGTCACCTTTACATTTAATTTACCTATCGGCATATCAATCTCCTAAAATTATGTATACATTATATTATGACTGAGAGGGTGTTAGTGACACAGTTATGTTAGGTGATAGGGAATAGGGATTTGGCGACGCTACCTTTACATATGTAGCAATACAGTTGAGCAGGCATACAGTGACCGTTGGTTGTGTATGCACCGACACGGTAAAAAACTACCGTGTCTTTTTTTGAATTGGGAGAGGATTGTAAATGGAAACCTAGTCGTAGGGGCGGGCGTCCTCGACCGCCTAACAACAATTATCCGTATGTTTTTATTATAATAATGATAATTGCTATTCGGGCGGTCGGGGACGCCCGCCCCTACGACTTGGGTATATAATTTCAGACTTAAAACAACAAAGAGTATATCCGTGCAATGACTTGTGGTGTTTTACTACTATTCCCTAATCCCTATTCCAAAACACTTGACATCGTCGAAGCAAGAGGTATATACTAATGTTAGTATATTATAAGGGATAGGCTATGAAAAAAAGCAGAATAATCAAAGTATTTGACACTACACTAAGGGACGGGGAGCAAGCTCCGGGGTGTAGTATGCACCTTAACGAAAAAATTGAGGCGGCAAAGCAATTAGAGGCTTTGGGTGTTGATATTATTGAGGCGGGTTTTCCTATATCTTCTAAAGGTGACCTTGAGTCTGTGCGTTCTATTGCGGGAGCGGTCAAAAATTGCAGCGTGGCAGGTCTTGCACGGGCTACTAAGATAGACATAGATGCGGCGGCGGAGGCTCTCGGCGGTGCGGCTAATCCGAGGATTCATACCTTTATTGCGACTAGTGATATACATCTTGAGTATAAGCTAAAGATGAGCAAGGAGCAAGTCCTTGAGAGAGCTAGCGAGATGGTCAAATACGCTCGCAATAAGTGTGCCGATGTGCAGTTTTCGGCAGAGGATGCCACCCGTTCTAATTGGGAATTTTTGAGAGAGGTATTTGAGGCGGTAATCAAGGCGGGTGCGACTACGCTTAATGTCCCCGATACGGTGGGTTATACTACCCCTGACGAAATGTATAAGCTAATCAAGTATCTCAAAAAGTCGGTTGACGGTATAGATAAGGTGACCATCGCTGTGCATTGCCACAATGACTTGGGACTTGCGGTAGCTAATACTCTTGCAGGTATTAGGGCAGGAGCAGGGCAGGCGGAGTGTACGGTCAACGGACTTGGAGAGCGTGCAGGTAATGCGGCGCTTGAAGAAATCGTAATGGGACTAAAGACAAGAGAGGCATATTTTAAGGCGACAACCCATATCAATACGCAACAGTTGTACCGCACGAGCAAACTCATCTACAATCTTATCGGTCATACTGCACCGCTCAACAAGCCGATTATCGGTACTAATGCATTTTTGCATGAGGCAGGGATACATCAGCACGGCGTACTTAGCAATAAGGCGACCTATGAGATAATGACCCCCGAATCAATCGGTATTGTCAAAGGTAAGATGGTTATGGGCAAACATTCGGGTAAACACGCTTTTGTCGATAGGCTCAAGGATTTGGGGTACGACAACCTTACGGCGGATGAGGTGGAGGCTCTTTTTGTCAAATTTAAGGCTCTTTGCGACAAAAAGAAAGATATCACCGATAGGGATATTGAGGCACTTGTAAGCACCAAAAAGTCGCAGTTAATCGGCGGCAATATTTATACGCTAGAGGATTTTGAAATCAGCTCAGGCAAAGGCAAAAAAGCCATCGCCGTTATCACAATCAAGACCGATAAGGGTCAGCTACTCAAAGAAACTTGCCCTGGTGACGGACCTGTAGATGCAGGGTATCGCGCTATTGACAAGATAACAGGACTGACCCCCGAATTGGAAGCATACAAAATAGATGCCACAAGCGACGGCAAGGACTCTCTAGGCGAAGTAACCGTCCGCCTAAAAATAGACGGAAAATCAATAACAGGCAGAGGATTGAGTACGGATATTATTGAGGCAAGTATATTGGCGTATATCAATGCGATAAATAAGAAGTAAATAAGAAGGAAATAAGAAGGAAGAATACATGATGATAAAATAAAGGATTTAATCAAATGAAGAATTGGGTTAATATAGATTATTGGGAGTCTGTTTCAGAAAATGATGAAGAGAATCACAAAATTTTAAAATTAGAAGAAGAGTCATTAGTTGTTTTTTTGGATATTATGAACTTTAAGCAGTTGTCTAATGACTCTAAAAAAGTAATCTTTATTTTAAGAGCGATAGAGCAGTTGACGAATGATTATTATGATTTAGCTCCTAAAAGTAAAGAAGATGAAGAGTATATTCAATCACTCGACGAAGGAGATTTAGAAGAAGAAAAAGATTTGAACGAAAGTGATGAATATGGTTTCAAACGAATTGTTTTTGAAGATGAGGTGCCTAAATATCAGATTTTTTCAGACTCAATTATAATAACTCACCATTTGCGTTGTGCTAATCTTCATAACTTTTTATCGTATGTTTCAAAGTTGCAGTTTGAATTGTTTTCTTGTGGAGTATTAATTCGTGGCGGTATTAGTTTAGGTTTGGCAATCAATATACCGAGTTTTGTTTTTGGAAAAGGAGTGATTAATGCATATCTTTTAGAGAGCAAGAAAGCGGTATTTCCACGAGTTTTGATTGATGAAGCTGTTCTAAACTTTTTTCATAAAGAAAGTTTTTATGAGAAATGGGTACACACTTCCGCTGGGTATGGTAATTATGATTCTAACTTCATGGCTTTTGTAAAAAGTGATAAAGATGGCATGTGGTATGTTGATTATTTGCAGAGCAATTTTTTGCCTCGCTATTTAAATAAAATTTTATATGGTCAATTGATTGCAAATAGCTTGAATGAAAATTCTTTTGATGATTCTGACGATGGAGTTCTTTCACATGATTTTTGTCAAAATTATTTAGTGAATATGATAGAAACAATTAAAGAAGGATTAGCTATAGAAGATGAATGGATAAAGCAAAAATATGTTTGGTTAAAAAATTATTACAATACTACAATTAAGTTTTGTATTGCAAAAAGCACTAAAAAGGAAAAAATCAAATATAAAATGGCGTTGGAGCAATATTTAATTGAAGATATTTGAATTGTTTAAGCAACTGCATTCAAGCAGTTATTTAGTTGACAGTATATAAGTAGATAAAGTAAAATAATAGGGTTAATTTATTAGCAAGGAAAAAGAAAAATATGCCAATGACAATGACACAGAAGATACTTGCAGAGCATGCAGGTAAGCAGAGCGTAAAAGCAGGTGAGCTGATTGTAGCTAAGATTGATAGGGTGTTAGGTAATGATATTACTGCACCTGTGGCGATTGAGGAGTTCCGTAAGATTAAGGGGGCTAAGCCTTTTGACAAGAATAAGATAACGCTTGTTATGGACCACTTTGCACCTAATAAGGATATTAAGGCGGCGGAGCAGTGTAAGACTTGCCGTGAGTTTGCAGGGGAACACAGCTTGCCGCACTTTTATGACGGTGGCGAAATGGGTATCGAGCACGCATTGCTACCCGAAAAAGGTCTTGTTACGGCAGGCGATATTGTTATAGGTGCGGATAGTCATACTTGTACCTATGGCGGCTTGGGTGCTTTTTCGACAGGTGTGGGGTCTACAGATATGGCGGCGGGTATGGCGACAGGCAAAGCGTGGTTCAAAGTTCCTGCAGGTATCAAGGTTGTACTTACAGGCAAGCTAGTAGGACAAGCCCTAGCTAAGGATGTTATTTTGACGCTTATTGGTAAGATAGGTGTGGACGGCGCACTCTATAAGTCGCTTGAATTTGTCGGTGAGGGCTGTGCGACTCTAAGCGTAACGGACAGGCTGACTATCTGTAATATGGCGATTGAAGCGGGTGCTAAAAACGGGATTTTCGGAGTGGACAAAAAAACTATCGACTATCTCAAAGAAGCAGGGGCGGTAGTGCCAAAGATTTTTGTAGCTGATGATGACGCCGTGTATGACGAGGTAGTAGAAATTAATCTTAGTGCCGTCAAGCCTGTGGTGGCTTTTCCGCATTTGCCTGAGAATGTCCACGAGGTTAGCAAAATCGACCAAATCAAAATCGACCAAGTTGTGATAGGGTCTTGTACTAACGGATTTTTGAGTGATATGCAAGTTGCCGCAAAAATTCTTAGGGGTAAAAAAGTCGCCAAGGGTGTCCGTTGTATTATTTTTCCGTCTACTCCTAAGATTTATTTGGATGCACTCAAAGCAGGGTATCTGCAAATTTTTGTGGAGAGCGGGGCGCAAGTCAGTCCTCCTACCTGCGGTCCGTGCTTAGGCGGGCATATGGGTATATTAGCCAAGGGCGAGCGATGTGTAGCAACCACTAACCGCAACTTTGTAGGGCGTATGGGTCATCCCGAAAGCGAAGTCTACCTATCAAGCCCCGCTGTAGCCGCAGCGAGTGCTATAGCAGGTTATATAACAGAACCATAGTCAATTAGACTGCAAATAGCAAATGCTTGCGGAGTCTTATTGCGGTTACAGCCTCCAATCTGCCCACTCATCGTACGGATAGTACGACTTCGGAGCAGATTGGAGGCTGTAACCACAAAATCCTCTCGCAATCATTCACTATTTGCAGTCTAATTGACTGAGATGAGTTGGTGACATTTTGTCACCAACTGTAATAGTTAGATAACAAAATCAAAGCGTGACAAAGTGTCACGGGTTGATTACACAAAAAGTTGAGGTCGTGACAAAATGTCACGGACTAAAATGCAAAATTAGACGAGTTGCAACTCAACAGAAAAGGACAACCATTATGAAACTTAAAGGCAAAACAATTAAGTATGGGGATAATATTGACACAGATGTCATTATTCCAGCGAGATATCTCAATACGACAAGTCACGCAGAGTTAGCCAAACATTGTATGGAGGATTTGGATAAGGACTTTGGCAAAAAGATAACTAAAGGCGATTTTATCGTAGCGGGCAAAAATTTTGGTTGCGGGTCGTCACGGGAGCATGCCCCTATTGCGATTAAGGCTAGCGGAATCTCGCTCATTATCGCCGAGAGTTTTGCGAGGATATTTTTTCGTAATGCTATCAATATCGGACTGCCTATTGTTGAGTGTGTAGCCGCCGCTAAAGAAATCAAAAGCGGCGATATAGTAGAGGCTGATTTTGATAAGGGTTTATTATATAATGTGACCCAAAACAAAAAATACTCTATACCGCCTTTTGACAAAGCCATCCAAAATATAATAGATGCAGGCGGATTGTTGGAGCTAATAGCCAAAAACGGGGGAACTCTTTGAAAAACAAATTAAAAATTATTGCAATTATTCCGCTTGTGCTAGTGATGTTAGCTATGTTTGCATTTGTGGCTTGTGGTGAGCCTTATGACAATGGCGACCCACCCGAAATTGTGATTACTTCGGTTGTGATTTCGCCTAATGAGCGTATAGTTGGGGTTAATGGCGGAACTTTTCAGCTTACTGCCGAAGTGCGTGGATTGTATGGGCAAGACAAGCAAATAAAAACAGGTGCTGTAGGGATAGTTAATTGGCGGTCATCAAATCCTACAATTGCTATTGTCAATAGTAGTGGACTTGTAACAGGTCTGACTAATGGCGAAGTCACAATTACCGCAAGGTCTGCATTTGACTCAACTGTATATGGCGAAGCACAAATAACAGTAGCAAATATTCCGCCGTCGTTTTATTTTCCGTATATGACTCTTAGTGGCGACCCTCACCCTTCAACGCTTAGAATTGGCGATACCTTTGAGCTTCGTACGATTACAGCGACTAATAATGATGGTGTAGGACAAGCTCAAGACCCTAATACCTTTAGGTATATTAGAGAGGTGAGATTAGATGGTGTTCCTATTGAGGAATTTATGATAAACGGAATAGGATTAGAATATGCTTATAGCACTCGTACGATGACTTTTGAGTCTGCTGGCAGGTACACAATAAGATATAAAGTTATTGATGTTTATGGTAACGACTCGTACCAATACTTTGTCATTACGGTATCAGCTACTAGCCCTCAACGACCCTAACTAAAAACCAAGTCAGCAATTTATAATTTATAACTTATAATTTATAATAACAAAAGGAACATTATGAAATACAATATAGCATTAATCAAAGGGGACGGAATAGGTCCCGAAATAATCGACGGTGCATGTGAGGTGTTGGAGTTTGTCGGCAAAAAATACGGACACTCGTTTAATTTTGTGCCGTATCTTGCGGGAGGAGCGGCAATTGACGCTACAGGCGAGCCTTTGCCGGAAGAAACAATCAAGGGTTGTCTTGCGTCCGACAGTATAATGCTAGGCGCAGTCGGCGGTCCAAAATGGGATGCACTGCCCGGCAATATTCGTCCCGAAAAAGCGCTTTTAGGATTGCGCTCGGCTTTAGGCGTATATTCTAACATAAGACCCGCCAGACTATTCAAGTCTTTGGCATCGGCATCACCTTTGGACAAAAAAATCACCTCAAAAGGTTTTGATATAGTCATAGTGCGTGAGCTTACGGGCGGAATTTATTTCGGAGTCAATGGCAGAAGAGAGGGGAAGGACGGTCTAGAGGCATATGACACCGAGTGTTACAGCGTCAAAGAAATTGAGCGGATAGGTAGAGTGGCTTTTAAGCAGGCTATGGGTAGACGCAAAAAGGTGACGAGCATAGATAAGGCGAATGTGCTGGAGAGTTCTCGTCTGTGGCGAGAGGTTATGCATAGGTTAGCAAGCGAGTATCCTGAGGTAGAGTACGAGGATATGCTTGTGGATAATGCCGCAATGCAACTTATCAAAAATCCGTCACAGTTTGATGTTATTGTCACGAGTAATATGTTTGGTGATATTCTGTCCGATGAGGCATCTCAACTGACAGGCTCTATCGGAATGTTAGCATCGTCATCACTAGGTGCAAGCAAAAGAGGACTGTACGAGCCTATTCACGGCTCTGCTCCCGATATCGCCGGACAAGATAAGGCTAATCCTATCGCCACAATATTATCGGCGGCGATGATGCTGAGGGATTCTTTAGGACGCAAAAGGGAAGCAAAGGCAATCGAAAAAGCCGTCGAAAAAACCTTGCGTGCAGGCTATCGCACTCCCGATATCGCTGGAGAGAGTAAGACGGTAAAAGTTATCGGCACAAAAGAAATGACCCAAAGAATCATCGAGAATATTTAGTAGATAGTTAAAGCAAGAACAATAATAGCAAAAAATTCTCCTATATTTTTGGGGAATTTTTTTATTTTTGGTTGACATTTCGCTTGACACATAGTAAACATATATGTATACTATGTATATAATAAATATGAGCGACTTGCTCAAAGGGAGGAATATATATATGGCAAGAGTTTTTGAAAATGTGACGGACATGATTGGCGGTACGGCGGTTTTGGAACTTAAAGGTTATGCGGCTAAGTTTGGGATTAAGGCGAAAGTATTGGCAAAGTTGGAATACGGCAATCCCGCCGGCAGCGTAAAAGACCGTATCGCACGCGCTATGGTAGACGATGCTGAGAAGAGCGGTAAGCTAAAAAAGGGAACGGTTATTATTGAGCCTACAAGCGGCAATACAGGCGTGGGATTAGCTTCGGTTGCCGCAGCTCGGGGATATAAGCTGATTCTGACAATGCCCGAAACTATGAGTGTCGAGAGGCGTAACCCGCTTAAAGCGTACGGAGCCGAGCTTGTGCTGACGGACGGCACATTGGGAATGAAAGGCGCGATTACTAAAGCGGAGGAGCTTGCAAAAGCGACACCTAACAGCTTGCTTATAGGGCAATTTGTTAATCCGGCTAATCCTGCGACGCATAGGACAACAACAGGTCCCGAAATATGGGAGGATACCGACGGCAAGGTTGATGTTTTGGTTTGCGGAGTGGGGACGGGCGGCACAATAACCGGTGCGGGTGAATATCTTAAATCCAAAAATCCTAATATTAAGATTATTGCTGTTGAGCCTGCCGATAGCGCGGTTCTTAGCGGCGGCGTGGCGGGACGGCATCAAATTCAAGGTATCGGAGCGGGGTTTATTCCAGATGTTCTTAACACAAAAATATACGACGAGGTAATAACTGTTACTAATGAGGACGCTTTTGCAACGGCGAGGGCTTTGCCAAAAACAGACGGTGTGCTTTGCGGAATATCATCGGGAGCCGCTCTTTGGGCGGCGGCACAGGTTGCGATGCGCCCCGGCGGCGCAGATAAATCAATTGTGGTTGTTCTGCCCGACACGGGCGAACGGTATCTCTCGACAACGCTGTTTTAGATTGGTGGATAGTGGTTAGTGGCTAGTGGTTAGTTATGTGGGTGGGTGTCCGCCTAAACAATAAAAACCATATTAAAAACAAACAGATTTGAAAGTGTAGGGGCGGTCGAGGACGTCCGCCCCTACACGCATTGGTAAAAGGGTATGGAAAGGAAGCGTGACTGATTGTCGTCTTTGCGAGCCGTCACAATAGCAGGGAATAAGGAATTATTGTACGGCGAAGCAATCTAGTTAAGGAATAGACGGAAACATAGATAATGTACCCATATATCCTTAGCTAGATTGCTTCGCCGTAGATGCTTATCCTTATTATCTATTGTAGCGACGGCTCGCAAAGACGGTGACCGATGTAATGTTTTTATACAATTTTGCCAAAGTCCCCTATAGGGGCAACATATAACAAATTTAAGGAGAAATAAAATAATGTCTAACAAATACAAATTTGAAACTTTACAACTACATGCTGGACAAGAAGAGCCGGATGGTTCTACGGGTGCGCGTGCCGTACCTATTTATGCGACAACATCGTATGTTTTTGATGACTGCGATGATGCTGCGGGAAGATTCGCACTGGCAAAACCCGGCAATATATACACAAGACTTATGAACCCGACTTCCGATGTCTTCGAAAAGCGTATCGCCGCATTGGAGGGCGGTGTTGCGGCTCTCGCGACTTCGTCGGGGTCGGCAGCGTGTGCATACGCTATCCAAAACATCGCCATAGCAGGCGACCATATTGTATCGAGTAATTATATTTACGGCGGTACTTACAATTTGTTTGCTAATACGCTTAAAGAGCAAGGGATAGAGACTACATTTGTTAACGGCACCGACCCTAAAGATTTTGAAAAGGCTATTAAGAAAAATACAAAGGCGATTTTTGTGGAGAGTCTTTGCAATCCTAACAGCGACATTGCCGATATCGAGAGTATCGCTAAAGTCGCACACAAAAACGGCATACCGCTTATAGTCGATAATACTCTTGCTACTCCTTATCTAATAAGACCGATTGAGTACGGCGCAGATATTGTAGTGCATTCGGCAACTAAGTTTATCGGCGGACACGGCACGGTAATCGGTGGTGTTGTAGTTGATGCGGGTAAATTTGACTGGGCAAAAAGTGATAAATTCCCCGGGTTGAGTAAGCCTAACCCGAGTTATCACGGAGCGGTGTTTACTCAGGTTGTCGGCAATCTTGCATACATTATCAAAATGAGGACAACCTTGATGAGAGATTCCGGCGCATGTATCAGCCCGTTCCATTCGTTCTTGTATTTGCAAGGGCTTGAGACATTGTCGCTAAGAATGGAAAGACATGTTTTTAATGCACTTAAGGTTGTTGAGTTTTTGGCAAAACATCCTAAAGTAGAAAAAGTCAATCACCCAAGCCTTAAAACACACAAAGATAATGCTCTGTACAAAAAATATTTCCCTAACGGAGCAGGCAGCATTTTCAGCTTTGATATTAAGGGTGATGCTAAGACGGCTAAGAAGTTTATCGATAATCTTAAATTATTTTCGTTGCTTGCTAATATCGCCGATGTTAAATCGCTTGTAATTCATCCCGCGTCTACAACGCATTCTCAAATGAGTGAGAAAGAGCTATTAGGTGCTGGTATCAAGCCTAATACAGTCAGACTATCAATCGGCACGGAAAATATCGATGACATAATCGGAGACCTAAAAGCCGCTTTTGATGCGGTTAAGTAATGAACTCTCAAAAACACCCCTATAAATCGTTGCGTTTTGCAGGGTGTTTTTGATATAATACAGGAGTACTTCAAGGAGAAATAAATACAAATGGCGACAGTTAAAAAAAGCAAAAGCATTGCCGATACCTTTAAGGGCGGCGTTATAATGGATGTAAGTAATCCCGAGCAGGCTAAGATTGCCCAAGAGGCGGGAGCGTGTGCGGTTATGGCACTTGAGCGTGTTCCTGCGGATATTAGAGCGGCGGGTGGGGTTTCTCGTATGAGCGACCCAAAAATGATTAAGAACATTATGTCGGTGGTCAAAATCCCCGTTATGGCAAAATGCCGTATAGGACATATTACCGAGGCGAGAATCCTCGAGGCTATCGAGGTTGATTTTATAGACGAGAGCGAGGTGTTGTCACCTGCGGACGATAAGTATCATGTGGATAAGCGTAGCTTTAGCGTGCCTTTTGTTTGTGGTGCGAGAGATTTGGGCGAAGCGCTAAGACGCATACTTGAGGGTGCAGGTATGATACGGACTAAGGGCGAAGCAGGCACAGGCGATGTTGTACAAGCGGTGCGTCATATGCGCGCTATGCAAAGCCAAATGAGACAGCTGACTTCTATGAGTAAGGACGAGCTATACGACACAGCAAAAAATATGCAAGTGCCATATGAGCTAGTAGTCTATGTTGCCAAAAACGGCAAGCTACCCGTACCTAATTTTGCGGCAGGCGGTGTAGCAACTCCTGCAGACGCGGCTCTTATGATGCAGTTAGGGGCAGAGGGTGTTTTTGTCGGTTCGGGAATATTTAAGTCAGGCGACCCTATCAAGCGTGCTAAGGCAATAGTCAAAGCCGTAGCCAACTACAAAGATGCCAAAATCCTAGCCGAACTATCCGAAGATTTGGGCGAGGCAATGGTCGGCATCAACGAAGAAGAAATCAAAGTAATTATGTCCGCAAGAGGACAGTAGTTAGAAATAAGAAGTAAAAAGTAAAAGGTAAGAAGTAAAAAGTGCGGACTGAGAATTATAAGGTTATGCCGACGACACTTTTACTGCTTACCTTTTATTTTTTACTTTTACAAGGATTATGACTAAAAAAATAAACTTTGACAATGCGGTTGTGCTTGCTCCGCTTGCGGGATTCACCGATGCGGCGCAGAGGCAAATAAGCTCTTTGCAGGGGGCTGATTGGTGTTATACCGAAATGGTCAGTGCAAAGGGACTTTTGTACGGCAATGAAAAAACCGCCGACTTACTGCTGACTCCGCCTGCTCAAAAAATTACGGCGGTGCAGTTGTTTGGTAGTGAACCTGATGTTTTTGGCGAGGTGCTAAGGAGTCACGAGGCTTTAGCACCTTTTGATATTGTGGACATCAATATGGGTTGCCCCGTGCAAAAAATCGTTAAGTCGGGCGAAGGGTCGGCATTATCAAAGGACATTAAGAGGGCAGGTGAGATTGTGGCCGCGTGCGTTAAGGCGGCAAAGGGCAGGATAGTCACGGCAAAAATCCGTTCAGGTTGGGATGCGGACAGCATCAACGCTGTAGAGATGGCTAAGACACTAGAGGATAACGGAGTGCAGGCGGTGACTGTTCATGCGAGGACGAGGGAGCAGTTTTATACAGGTGAGTGCGATTATGCCTTGGTCTCCAAAGTAAAGCAGGCGGTCAAAATCCCTGTTTTGGTTAGCGGTGGCATTGTTGATGTAGAGAGTTATGAGCGGATATGCAAGCAGACAGGGTGTAATGCCGTGATGATAGGGCGAGGAGCATTGGGGTCAAATGTGTTTGGGGAGATAAAAGAAACCCTTGCCCCCGTGCAATCTCATGTAAAGTGTTCTTCCCATGGGATTGCTTCGTCGGCTTCGCCTTCTCGCAATGACACGACTTGGAATGCGAGAGCCGAGTTTGCTAACCACCTCAAACTTATGGTAGAGTATTATGGCGAAAAGTATGCCGTCAGCAATATCCGCAAATTCGGTCCGTATTATTTTAGAAAAGTACCCAATACAAAGGAACTCAGAAACAACATCAACCTTGCCAAAACAACAGCAGAGATTTTTGGACTGTTGCAGGCTGATATTTCAAAGTGATGATTTTTTAGTATGGGTAGGAAGCTACCAATCCATTCGAATAACAATCCGTAACTAATCACTACAAGGGCATATATTTTGCTTGCAAATAATTTTTGAGTGTGTTATAATTCATAAGCTATTGAAAAATCAGTAGCAGAACCACCTTGCTCGTTGAGGACAAGTTCTCAATCGGCCGAGACAAGACTGAGAGAGGCGGCGTCAGTGACGATAAAAGCAGGCGAAGGGGCGCGGGAATGTATACTGATATACATGACCAAGCCGCAAGCTCTGATTTTAGCGGCAATCACGCAGCAAACTCGCAGTCGCAAAGACCATAAGGAGGTAGAAAACATGAATAAGTACGAAGTTTTGTATATCATCAAGACGGGGCTTGACGAGGCTAAGAAAGAAGCGCTTGTTGAGCGTTTTGCCACGCTTGCCAAAGAAGCAAGTAAAGTAGAGCCGACCATCAACAAATGGGGTAATAGGCGTTTTGCATATCCGATTGATTACAAAAATGACGGTTATTATGTGCTTATGAATTTTGAATCGGAACCTGATTTCCCGCGTGAACTTGAGCGGCAAATGAGGATTACGGACGAAATCGTAAGATTCATGGTAGTTAGGAAATAAGCTAATTATAAGTTATAAGTTATAAATTATAAATTGAGGTGTTAGCTTATATTATATTGGAAAGAGAGTTAAAAACAGGAGTAAGGACAAATGAATAAAGTAATATTGATAGGAAATTTAACAAGAGACCCGGAACTAACCACGACATCAGGCGGAGTAGCGTTATGCAAATTCGCTATTGCAGTATCTCGTAGTTATACTAACAGCAACGGCGAGCGTGAGGCAGACTTTTTTAATGTTGTGTGCTGGAGAGGGCTTGCAGAGAATGTCGCTAAGTATTTAACTAAAGGTAAAAAAGTTGGTATTTGCGGAAGTATTCAGACTCGCACATATGACGCACAAGACGGAACAAGACGCTATGCGATTGACATTGCGGCTGACGATGTGGAGTTTTTGTCTCCGGGACCGAATACTCAAGGTAACGGCGGATACAGTGCGGCTCCGTCAGGTGCGGGTGCAAAAAGCGATGAGTTAGTTCCCGTTAGTGATGATGAATTACCGTTCTAATCTCAAATAATAGTTAGCGGTTAAGTGTTTAGAGTTTAGTAGTTTGTGGAAAGAATATATGGTCATTGCGAGGAGCGTTAGCGACCCATTCGGCAAAGCTCAGGGCAGGCTCCGCAATCCCATGTAAAGTGTTCTATTCGTGGGATTGCTTCGGAGCTTATGCTCCTCGCAATGACACTTAATACGACTAAAAATAAGAAAAACAACTAAGACAAGAAATAAAATAAGGAGTAAGAATAAAATGCCAGAAAAGAAAAAAACAGGTCCCGCCGGTCAAGGCGGCGGTAATAATTATAATCCAAACAGTATCGGCGATGACAAAATGAAAAAGCCGAAGCGTCCTCAAAAAAAGAAAGTTTGCGAATTTTGCAAAGAGCATCATAAGGGCGAGATTGACTACAAAGAGTTTGGAAAACTTAAAAGATATGTCACCGAAAAGGGTAAGATTATACCCCGCCGTATGAGCGGAACTTGCGCGGGACATCAAAGACAGCTTATCACAGCAATCAAAAGAGCGCGTGTGATGGCATTGCTTGCATTCAAAGCAGAATAATAAGGGAGTAACGCATAATGCATAACGCAAAACGCATAATGATGGTCTAAAAAATATTCTTAGCAGTCATTATGCGTTATGCGTTGTGCATTATGCATTTTTTATTTTATGTTACAAGTCACAGATGTTACATTGCAGTTTGGGTCAAGGGTATTATTTGACAGAGTAAACCTTAGTTTTACCAGCGGCAATTGTTATGGGGTTATCGGTGCTAACGGGGCGGGTAAGTCAACTTTTCTAAAGGTTCTTAGCGGAGAGTTAGAGCCTAACAAAGGTGATGTTTCGCTCAAAAAAAACACCCGTATGAGTGTGCTTGCACAAAATCAAAACGCTTTTGACGAGCATACAGTTTTGCGCACCGTGCTTATGGGGCATAAAAGACTTATTGATGTAAAGGATGCTATGGATGCACTTTACGCCAAACCTGATTTTAGTGATGAGGACGGTAATAAAGTAAGCGAATTAGGAGAGGAGTTTGCCGAGCTTGGCGGCTGGGAGGCTGATTCCGAGGCGGAGAGTTTGCTTGATAATCTAAAAGTGCCTAAAGAACTTTTTGAAGTCAAGATGTCCGATGTTGACCCTAAGGTTAAGGTTAAGGTGCTTTTGGCACAGGCGTTATTCGGCAGTCCCGATGTTATGTTGCTTGACGAGCCTACCAACAACCTTGACGCAAAAAGTGTTAATTGGCTCGAAAACTACTTAATGGGTCTTGATAATACTATTATAATAGTTTCGCATAACAGGCACTTTCTTAATAAGGTGTGTACGCATATTTGCGATGTGGATTTTAAGGAAATCAATGTTTTTGTCGGCAACTATGATTTTTGGTACGAGACAAGCCAACTTATTGCGCGGCAAGCAAAGGAACAAAATAAAAAAGCCGAGGCGAGAGCCAAAGAACTTGCTGACTTTATTGCGAGGTTTAGTGCAAACGCCGCCCGAAGTAAGCAAGCAACAAGCCGTAAAAAAGAACTCGAAAAACTTAAACTTGAGGACATCAAGCCCAGTACCCGCAAATATCCGTATATAGACTTTAAGCCTGACAGAGAACCGGGTAATGATATTCTTACGGTTGAGGGACTGACGCTTGACGGATATTTTAGTGATGTCAGCTTTATTGTAGGACGAGAGGATAAGATAGCTTTTTTGTGCAGTAACGGACTTGTTGTAACAGAATTGTTTAATGTAATAGCCGGTATCAAAAAACCGACTAAAGGCACGGTTAAGTGGGGGACGACAATTACATCAGGTTACTTGCCGCTTAACAACGACAACTTTTTTGATAAATGCAGTCTTAAACTTACCGAGTGGCTAGGGCAATTTAGCAAGGATAATACTGAGATTTATCTGCGTTCATGGCTAGGTCGTATGCTTTTTAGCGGTGAAGAAGCGCTCAAAAAGGCGAGTGTGTTGTCGGGAGGAGAAAAGGTGCGTTGTATGCTTGCCCGGTGTATGCTGGCAGGAGCTAACTTTTTGATAATGGACGAACCTACTAACCACCTTGATTTGGAGGCGATTACCGCGCTTAATAAGGGAATGACCGCTTTTAAGGGTGCTATGCTTTTTACCACACACGACCACGAGATTATGAATACAGTTGCCAACCGTATTATAGAAATCGACGGCGGTAAAAAAGTGTATGATAAGATAATAGGATATGACGAGTATCTTGATAAGAATTAGTAGAGATACAAATACAAAAAACGGACATCAAAACATTGTTGCAAGATGTCCGTTTTTTTTGTTGTGTGGCAGTGAGTGGCAAGGTTGTCTTGTAGGGGCGGGCATCGACCGCCCGAATAGTAATTATCCTTATTATGTTTTATAAGGTCAAGTATTCGGGCGAGCAGTGCTTGCCCCTACCTGTGTCCAAACTATACCTGCCTACCCAACGGCAATCGTATCCCTTCGTAGGGGCGGATCGCCATCCGCCCAAATTAACCCTTATACTACAACATTGATTTTTACCATTCGGGCGGTCGTGGACACCCGCCCCTACCTGTGTCCCTACTGCACCTGTCCACACAATGAGACACTCGTACACCTAAATCGTAGGGGACGCCGTCTTCGGCGTCCCGAATAACAATTATTCGTAGCATCCCAAAAAAAACTTATGCATAAATTTTGCAAAAACCTCTTTACATTTATATTGTTTTGTGATACAATGGCGAGTAAGGAGGTTTTTCTTATTATGAAGAAAAAGCTATTATCAATTTTGATTATCATATCGATGTTCGCAGGAGTAGGACTTTTTGCCACTGCGTGTGGCGGAAATGGCACACCTACACCACGATACACAGTAACAATAGTAGACCCACCCGCAGGAATAACTAATTTTACTGTTATGGACGGTGAGACTAGGATTGAGAGCGGAACACAAGTAACATCAGGAACAGTGCTTACGATTAACTGGGAAAGTGATGTTAGAGTGGTATTGAATATTAACGGAGAGCAATTTGTTCCGGCAAATCTGCCGCACACTCATATAGTAACCGGAGCTACGGCAATAGCGTTGACTCATTATGCTTGGATAAGAGATGTTGCTAGTCTTAGTAATATGTCAATGAGTGGTACTTATAGACTTGGTGCTAATCTAACCCTTACAGACTGGACACCGATAGGCACAACAGCAAATCCTTTTACTGGTAGATTGTTTGCAGAGTTAGACGCTAGTGGTCAACCAGAATACACAATTGCTTCGCTAGAAATTTTGGAGACATATGCAGTCGGTGACTTGCATTTTGCCGCACTTATAGGCGTTAATGCCGGTACGGTCAGAAACATTCATATCGAAGAACTTAATATAGATATAGATGTTGATACGCTTATGCCAAACGGACGAGTTTTTGTTGGCGGAATTGCGGGCTTCAATGACGGCGAAATCATCAATGCTTATATAAAAGGCGAAATAAATGCCGTTGCTTCAAACGGTGGTATTATGGCAGGTTTAGTTGTGGGTCATAATACAGGTGCGGATGCTATAATCAAGGATTCTGTAGTAAGCGGTTCAATCAAAGTAGAGCATATCGGTAATGATGACAATCCTATTTTGAGTGCAAGTAACCGTGTTGGGGGTCTTGTGGGCTTGTTAAGCGACGAAGCTACGGTTTTGAGAAGTGCGGCACATGTAGATGTTAGTGTAAAAGTCGGAAATGTTTATGGCAATGACAACATTTCTTCAGGATCTTCTAATGCGGCGGGACTTGTAGGACATATTGATTCTAGTGCTACCATTAGACAAAGTTTTGCCACAGGCGATGCTATAATAATAAGTTATCGTGAGACTTCTTACGCAGCAGGGTTAGTTGGCAATATCTCTGTTGGGGCAGACGATGTCGTCAGAATTATCGAAACCTTTGCTATAGGCAATGCAACGGCGACAGCTAATGGCGGAAACGCATATGTTGCTGGCTTGATTGGGCGAATAGACGATAGATTAAATATGGATATTTATATACGAGATTCTTACGCTACGGGCAACGCTCAAATTAAAAGTACGATTACTTATGGGGACAACAATCACTATGTTGGAGGACTTATTGGTAGAGCAGATGCACGGGCGGGTGGGGTAATTTGGATTGAGAACTGCGTTGCCACCGGAGATGTTAGAGGTTCAAGTTTCTCTACTACTAATGATAATTTTGCTAATTTCCTTGTTGGCAGATTTCAAGGCAGTGGTGCTAGCCGTGTAGCAATTAATAACTACACTCGTTATGGTTCTGTGTTAGAGGGGTTAGATGATGGTGATAATGAACGCCTTATAGGTATTCGCACGAGTATTGACCTTCTAACCGATTACGAATGGCAACTAGGCAATTTAGGTTGGGATCCGCTTGTGTGGACTTTTGTTGACGGATATTTTCCGACCCTTACTTGGAGTGTCTAGTAGCAAATAATAGAATACAAAAAAAACGGACATCGTGGTTTTTGCTTGATGTCCGTTTTTTTGTTGTGCAATTAAGTCATTAGAATTGTTGCGAAATAGAGTAGTTGCAAAAATATTAAATCCACTACATTACTTTTTTTTGCCGAAGAGGCGTCCTAGTAGACCTTTTTTTTCGGGGGTCTTTTTTGTTTTTTTAGCAGGTTTTTTTTCGATTGTTTTTGTAGGTGGCTTTGCAGGTTTTTTGGCAATTGTTTTTGGTGTGGAGTCTTTTTGCTTTGGAGTGGGGGTAGTTGCTACTTTAGTCCCGGATGTTGCCATAGTTGTTTGCTTGCTACCGTTAGCTTGTCCGTATAGGGCTTTAAGTAGCCCGCCGCAGTCTTGGTATCTGTTTTTGGAATATACGGCAAGGGATTTCATCAAGGCTTTTTCTTGTTGTTCAGATATTTCGACTCCTAACTCGCTGGGCTTAAGAATATTGTCTTTGTACATCCGCTGAATACTTTCGGGGGGCATTTTGCCCGTTAGACAATAGTAGATAGTTACCCCGATTGCGTATATGTCCGTCCATGGACCTTGCTCACCGTGCGAGCGGTATTGCTCCTCAGGTGCATAACCTTGTTTAAGAACAATCGACAAAGTCTTGCCGTCAAGATTGCTTTGTTTTGCCGTACCAAAATCAATTAGCTTAATTTCTCTTTTTTTGTTTATGATAATATTGTCAGGGCTTATATCTCTATGAATCAGCCCGATTTTATGCATTTGTTCTAGACTTTCAATAAGGGGTTTAATAATGGCAAGGGCTTTATCGACCGGTAGCTTGTCCTGCCGTGCAAGATATTTTTTTAGGCTACTTCCGTCCAAAAACTCCATAACAATATAAGCTGTTCCGTTAGTTGTAAAAAAATCATGTACGGTCACAATTCCAGGCAAATGCTTGAGCTTAGTGAGAGTTCGTGCTTCGTCAATAAAACGCTTTAAGCCGCGGTTGCTTGCCGCCTTATTACTCTCACAATTGATTATTACTTGATTAGATTTTGGTGTGCGGGTGGCGTAACAAGTAGGGAAATATTCTTTGATGGCAACTTTGGTTTCTAAATGTATATCCCACGCCAAATAAGTTATGCCAAAACCGCCTTCGCCCAAAGCCTTGCCAAAAAGGTATCTTTTATTTATAATAGTTCTTTGCGGCAAATGGTGCAAAGGAGAAGGGGAGTCGTCAGCCTTTTTGGCACACGCTCCGCATTCCCGTTCGGCGTTAAGGTCACCGAAACAATATAAGCATATGTTTTTGTTGGTTCTACGCATAATAGGGGGTAGGGAATAGTTGGTTAGTTTATGGTGACAATTATTGCTGTGTAATTATCATTATTTGATGGGACACGGGTTAGCAGTAGTTTTTCTAGGTGGTTAAGCACTTCGTTTGGGGTTTTGTAGGTCGCAAAAGCGTTTTCCATTTCTTCTTCGTATACATATTCCCAAAACCCGTCTGTACAAAGTATCAAGCTGTCCCCCGATTTGAGGGGAGTGGACTCAGTGACAACATCGGGCTCGGTATAATAGTTAGAGCCAAGTACACGGGTTAGCTTGTTTTGGTCCTTATGTTTGCGTATATCTCGCAAAGTGCATTCGCCTCTGTCAACGGCTAATTGCGCTACACTGTGGTCTTTACTTTGATACTTGAGCTTTCCGCTGTCAAAAAAGTAAATGCGACTGTCGCCAATGTGACTCATGACTGTAGATTTGAGGTCGGTGATAATGCAGGCTACTGTAGTACAACTTGACGAAATAATCGGATTTTTTTCTTTATACTTGACCACATGATTGTGAGCTGACTGAATAGTTTTAAGCGAAAACTCGGTCGAAGCAATGTCGCCGTTATCAGAAACACCCTTTTTGAATAACTTTTTTATTTTGTCGGCACAAAGCATACTTGCAACTTCGGAGCCGACATAACTGCCAAGACCATCGCATACGACAAAACACGCCTTATCACCTTGTATAAGATGAGTGACATAGTCCTGATTATATGTGCGTCCGCCTTGTTTGCAAACGCTTGCGACATTTATTTTCACAATTAATTTATTATAACATACTTTTTGAAGTAAAGCAAACAAATACTGACACTAAAACAAGACGCTGCTTATTCCTATTCCTATCAAAACAACTCCGCTAAGCCACGAGAGACTAAAACGGATTTTTTTGGAGAGTTTGTTGCCGGCTAAAGCGCCTAGTAAAAGAGCGGCGCAGTTAGTAATAAGTGACAGGGTAATGATAAGAGGAAAATTTGGTGTGCCTAGACCATATCCTATGCCTATACCTAAACCGTCAAGACTAAGCGCAACGGCGAGTAGTGCCGATTGAGCAATAGTAAGACGGCGGGTGTGATGTAATGAGGAATTTGGAGTGAGGAGTGAGGAATTGTTGTCGGGAGTGTTGATATTGTCCTGTACTGTGTCATCGTAATTGCAGGGAACCGAAGTTGGTGACCGCCTTTTTTTAATTCCCTTAATAAGCGGTGACAAAATTTTAATACTACCGATAACTACAAAAATAGAAAAACTAATCCATACGGCAAAATGTAGCGGAACAAACGAACCCGCCAAATCACCCAAGGCTAAAGCCGCTGTAAGCATTGCCGTGCAAATAAGACTTATTATCACACAGCTTTTGAACGGTATTTTGACTTTGTCTGTTCCGTATGCGAAAGCTGAAACAAAAGAATCCGCACTTAAAGCTGAGGTAAGCGCTAAGGCTTCCAAAAAAGCAAGAAAAAACATCTCTATTTATAATATGTAGGAAATAGGAAATAGGGAATAGTGGATAATTGGCAGATAAAAACCCCATTCACTATTCTATAGTCATCGGCATAGATTGATAATATATGTCACGGTGGGTTTTTGTCATTGATTGTAGCGACAAACGCAACGAATATATGTATTCGATGCTGATTAAACGCAGTTGTATTGTGACCAAATTGTCGCAATATAATGTTTTTGGAGCTGAGGATAAGCATATTTTTTTGTTTGCTCCTGCGACGAGGTTGACTCAAGAGACGGCAAAAGTTATACCTAACAACAGCATTGTTTTTTGTGCCAATTGTCTGACTTGTATCAAGGAGTTTTTGCAAGAGGAGCGAGAGGTTGAGGTAATAGATTATTTTGATGACGAACCGCTTGCTGTGCGTAATGCTATCCTTACCGCCGAAGGTGCGTTGGGGGCGGTCATTGCCAAAACGGATAAGGCGCTTGGGGGACTTAGTGTCCTCGTGCTTGGCGGCGGCAGAGTGGGCAAGGCAACGGCTAAGATACTGCAAAGCAACGGCTCTAATGTAAGTATCGCTACGAGACGGAATGACGAATATGCACTAGCCTCACTATTTGCCTCACAAGTATACCGTTTTAGCGAAATTGACCATATACTCCACGATTTTGATGTTGTTATAAACACTGTGCCTGTTAGGATTTTGGGAAGAGAGAGACTAGCTATGCTCAAAAAAAACTGCTTTGTGCTTGAGCTGTCAAGTCAACCGGGAGGAGTGGACATAACCGAAGCAGAGTTGCTGGGAATCAATATTCAGGTTTATCTAGGCATCCCTGGCAAAATAGCCCCAAAAACAGCTGCCGAACTATTACTTGACAGCGTGCTAAGTAGGATTTAGACAACCGTAAGCTATCAAAATATAGTTGACATAAAGATTATTAATTAACGACAAAGGAAGAAAAAAAGATGATAAAAAACAAAAAAATAGGATTAGGAATCACTGGCTCCTTTTGCACCCTTGAGGATACAAAACTACACCTTTCAAATATTTGACAATTAGAATAGTTGGTTAGTTTTGAGAAATAAAGTTGAAATAATATAAAAAATGAATTTGCAATAAGTTAGAATTTTAGGTATAATTGACTTGCAATAAGTTTAGGTTAATGTTATACTTAATTAAGAGTGGAGGTCAAGATGTTAAAAAGAAAAATGTTAGATAGGCTTGTTAATTGGAAAAACAGCAAGCAAAAACTAGCTCTGCTTATCAAAGGAGCAAGACAGGTTGGCAAAACTTTTATTGTAAGAGAGTTTGGAAAAACCCATTACAAGAATTTTATTGAAATCAATTTTGAAAAGCAGCCGTCCGTAAAAAGAGCTTTTGAGGGCGACCTTGATGCAAGGACTATTATTCTTAATTTGTCTGCGATGGGGCTTGGAACTTTTGAAGATGGGCAAACCTTAATATTTTTTGATGAGATACAAAGTTGTCCACAGGCGAGAACTGCGATAAAGTTTTTGGTAGAAGACGGGCGGTTTGACTATATAGAGTCGGGGTCTTTGCTTGGTATAAACTACAAAGAGGTTTCATCTTATCCCGTTGGTTTTGAAGAGCAAGTGAATATGTACCCGCTTGATTTTGAGGAGTTCTTATGGGCAAAGGGCATAAGTCAAGAGGTAATAAATAGAGTTCGGGAATCGTATGACGGGATAAAACCTGTTGATGTGTTTTTGCATGAGCGAATGATGAAAGCGTATCACGAGTATCTTGTTGTCGGCGGAATGCCGGCGGTTGTTAAGACCTTTACAGCTAATGACGATTTTGCCGAAACGCTAAAAATGCAGAACAGTATTCTTAACAGTTATCGGGATGACATTTCTAAGTATGCGGGCAAAGAGAAAATTCTTGTCAAGAAAATGTTTGATGCGATACCGGAGCAGCTTAATAAGAAAAACAAACGCTTTATATTAGCAGACCTAGAGAAAGGAACGACAGCCAAAAAGTATGAAAATGCCTCGATGTGGATGACCGAGGCAGGCATTACTTACAACTGCTTTAATGTAACTGCACTAGAGCAGGATTTGAGTTTTAATGAAAAGCGCAACCTTTATAAATTATATATGCACGACACAGGACTGCTTTGTGCGCAAGGAATGAAAGGTCTTCAAAGCGAATTGTTAAGCGGCAATATAGAAGTTAACGAGGGCGGGATAACCGAAAACTGCGTGGCGGCAAGCCTTGCTAAAAAAGATATACCGCTATATTATTACGATAAAAAAAGTCGAATGGAGTTAGATTTTTTAGTTAATGACGGCGATGGAATACTGATTATTGAAGTAAAGAGCGGTAAAGAATACAAACGCCACGCATCGCTCGACCACGCATGGGAGGAGGCAGGTTCAAAAATTAAGAAGCGAATTGTTCTAAGCAAATACAATGTTGAGCAAGGCGATAACGGTGTTATTTATTTACCGATATATATGGCAATGTTTTTATGCTATAGGAATTGTCGTCCAACGGAATAGCCGTGCATCAACAAAAAGCATCAGCGATTCGTCTCGCAGAGACGATTTTGTTCTAGCGGTCGAGTAAAATATCTTGAGTGAGTTTTGATGAGCGATTAGTTATAGCAAAAATGTCTCCCGCTTTCTACTATTTGGGAGACATTTTATGTTGAGCCGGTTAGAAGAAAGTCACCGGTATCATAGACAAGTTCAATATTATCAATGATTACTGTGTAAAATTGTTCCCTTCCTTTGCTGGAGTATTTAATCTTTATACCGAATGGAAGATGGTGCAAGTACACGATTAGGGTTTTGTCTTTGTATATAACGACTTTTGTTAGTATATTTTTTAAGAATTCAGTATTGTCATCTTCCATATTTAGTATATCTTGTACGGCAACTATGAATTTCTGACTATTGAACATTTGAGATTTTGCTACTAGACGGTCTTGTTCTGTCTCAAAAACTTGCTTTTCTAATGATTCTATTTGATCGTCATAATGTTTGTTTTGTGCTGTGAGGTCTGCTTCAGAGATTAGCTTTCTCAAGCATAAATCAACAGTATCTTTTTTGAGAGATTTTAGCTCTTCAATCTTAGCAAGTAGGGGGGCGACATTGATGGGCTTTGAAGCTACTTGCACCTGCCTAAGTTCTTCGGTAATTTCGCTAATTAAAATATCATTATTAACTTTAACATATTTTATAGCTTCTTTGACGCAAGTTTGTAGTATCTTATCGTTGACACCACCACTATCGCAACCCAATTTTTTGCCGTAAGAATTTTTATTGCGCCTGCCGTCTGTGTATTCGCAGCATCTCCAAAGAAAAGTTATTTTTCCACTAGGATAACGCTTTTTAATCATGCCGTAACCATGATTGCATTCGCCGCATCGAATTTTTCCGCTTCCCCAATATTTGTTGGAATGTCTTGTTTTAGACTGCTCTTTTGTGCTACGCCTTTTTATTTCGGATTGCACTTTATTCCAAGTATCTCTATCAATGATAGCGTCATGATTGTCGTAAAAGTAAATTCTATCTTCATCATTTGTGTATGCAACTTGCTTAGTAAGATAATCTACTATGGTGGTCTTTCTTTGCACTAAGTCGCCTACATATTTTTCATTTTTGAGTGTTCTCATAACAGTTGTAGAGGTCCAAGCTCTAGGCAAAGATAATTCGGCACAGCTTCTGCGGAGAAAGTTCCCTAATGTGTAAGAACCTTCACCCTCTAAGTAGCGTGCAAATAGCTCATGCACTATTTTTGCCTCCTGAGGCTTTATAAACAATTTCCCTTCGTTTACTTCGTATCCAAACAAATCAAGTCCAAAGACAATTCCTGTTTCCATGCGCCGCTTAATTCCCCATTTGACTCGTTCGCTGGTTTTACGGCTTTCTTCTTGAGCAAGGCTAGCCATTATGGTTAGTCGTAGTTCACCGTCACTATCAAGGGTATTGATGTTGTCAAGTACAAAGTATACTCCTACGCCGATTGCCTTTAGCTGTCTAGTAAAAACCAGCGTATCAACAGTATTCCTTGCAAAGCGAGAGACTTCTTTAGTTATTATAAACTGTACCCGTCCAGCTAAAGCATCATCAATAAGCCGATTAAAGTTTTTTCGTTTTTTTACACTAGTTCCGCTAATACCCTCGTCATAATAGATTTCGCCCAAAGTCCAGTTAGGATGGTTTTTTATAAAATTACCAAAATATCTTATTTGGCTATCTAACGAATTCGCTTGGTCATCTTTATCTGTTGAAACACGGCAATAAGGGGATACAACGATTTTTTGTGACCATATATTATTACTTATATTCATAAGCTGTATTTTTGGTAGAAGCACTGGCTTGTCGCTGCAACGCAATCAATGCATCTAACTGCTCCTTTGTTATTAGCTCTTTTTTATGAAGCTCACGATAAACTCCAAGTTTCAATCTTTGCCGAAACTCAGGGGTAGACTCTAAAAAAAAGCTGTTAGTATTTGGTTCTTTCAAAATGCTCCCTTACAAATACAAAACCTTAGTAGCGAATATGTATATCCAATATATATTCAGTACAGATTAAGATGATAACTTAACCGTATTAACGGTGTAACTATCATTTTAGAGCATTGTTACTTAAATCGAGGTGAGATAGAAGTGGATATAAAGTGAAGCTAAGGTGAGGTAAAAGTGAGGTCAAGGTGGTATTTTGAGTGCGGAATAGGTAAGATTAGTGAGATAAATAGAAGCAAGCATGATTATTAGACTCCCTTTATTTTTTCTTTCGGTAACAAGGGAAAATCAGAAAAAACAGCCTAAGTCAAAGAAAAAGGAAAAAATATTGCAGTCGAATAATGCATATTGAAACTATGTAAAAAACAGAGTTGCCAAACAACTCTGTTACAGTCATACTACTCTAAGTCTTCAGCGATATTTTTTTACCTTTGACTTAGGCGGTTTTTTCTGATACGACCACACCCGAAAGAAAAAACTAGTCTTGTCTAATCAATTAGGTAGGATAATTTATATTAAAGGTTAGAGTAGTACACTTTGACCTCACTTTTAGTAAACTTCAATCTCACCAAGGTTTTGTGAAAATTGTGATATAATGATAGAGTAGAATTATTGGCGAGGATAACTTGACAATAAAAAACGCTCCCAGTGTAAGGAGCGTTTCACGAAAGAGGGAGTGCGGACATTTGCCGCCCCACGCGGTACGCGTGGGCAGCAAATGTCGCATCGACCGACGGCGTTAGCCTGCCTAAAGGTGGCTTCGCCTAGTATTACCCTTTAGGCAACATCTGTCGCAGTTGCGCGGGTGGCACCAGAATATATTTTACAAAAATTATTGACAAAAGCACAAAAGTGTGGTATAATATAATAGAAAAAACAGTATAAAGAAATGCGATAAATAAGGGTACCCTTATTTATTTCAGTTACTGACAACTATAGATAAGTAGTAAAGTCAGTAACTGAAATAAATAAGGGTACCCTTATTTATTTCAGTTACTGACAACTATAGATAAGTAGTAAAGTCAGTAACTGAAAAGAATCTTAGAGACAACAAGCAACAAAAAATCTTAGACAAACAATTGGGTGCTAGTGATACAAATCTTACTCCGCAATTTAAGATTATCAATTATTCGACTATCATACAATCAAGTATCGTTATAATTTTTTTGCACCCTCTTATTTTATCGTTATTTATGCGTTAGATAAGGGGGTATTTTTTATAGAAACAAAAAACTAAGGAGATATATGAACAAAAGAAGCAATATATTACATTACATAAATACAAATAGAAAATCCTTAGTTGATTCAGAGTTTGCAGAAGATATAGTTTTTGATAGTACAAAGAAAAATGAGGAGTCACTAATAAATAGTGCGTTAAAAGAAATCCATATACTGATTAGAAATTGGAGTGAGGGCATGGATTTGGCAAGTGCGGATACAAAAAAGCCTACAAAATATCTTAATATCTTTGAGATGTTATTTGAGAGTAGGCAAAAAATAACATATAAAGAAATTTCACAAAAAGTTGGTGGTGCTAATATTGAGAAATTTGTTTATAAATGCAACAGAATTGCCATTGGAAAAGCAATGAAAATGTCAAAAGAGGATACAATTTACAAGAAAATTATTGAAAGATATTATGCTTGGATTAATAAACCCACAACGCTCTAGATGAATCAACCCTACCCAATTGGGTAGGGCAAAACACTTGTAGCACACTTTTATGATGTGCTACAATGGGCGTGTCGACAAGAAAAGTCGTAAAAACAGAATATTCGTAATAGTGTGGCGAAACACGCTTATCCGCAGAAGCAACTGCGATAACAAAAGTAGAAGTTATGGAAACTAAAGAACGAGTCGGGGCGAAATTGCCTGTTAAAACATCTGAAGAGCAATCAATTCCAAAGCATAGATTTGATTGTATAAATCTATGTCTAAAGGAAACCAAGGAGCTACTTAGGGAACGGACAGTTGAAATTGAGCTATTAAAAGACAAGGTAGCTCAATTAGATAAAGAGCTGCTTGATTCCAAGGTTGAAACAGTGCTTGCAATTAAGGGAGCTAAGAATGTAATAGCGGTAAAGGCACTGATAAACTTTGAGGCGTTGTATGAAAATGGTGGTTTATCGGCTTTAGAGGAGCAAATTGCAGCTCTTAAAAAAAGTCAAAGCTACTTATTTGAACAACGGGAAGACGCTGTTTATATCTTAGTGCCTGTCAAGGGTGGGGATTCGCTTAACAAAGCCATAGCTAATTATGTTAAGAAAAACGGGGGATAGAAAAGATGGCAGTATTAGAAAAAATAAGAACGGCATTAAATGGTATTTCAATGGGGTATGGCAAATACTCAGAAAACCCAATAGATGCTACTGGAATTTACGGCAAAGTCATCTTTGCAGGAGGTAAACACTTGCCTGATGAGGACAAGCCCCGTAATGTAATGGGTGGTGCAGTATTGCCTGTTGAAGTGTTTAAGGTTGTCTTAAAAGGTGAGGATTATTCCAAGCTAGAGGATTATCTTAACGATAGGATTAAGACAGCACTCAAGAATGAGGGTTTTATCCAAATAAGTGGTTTTGAGCATATAGACGGCGATACAATGCCACAACTCGCCGTTAGCTTTAAGTCGGTAAATTAAAAACTAACAAAACAAAAAACAAACAACAAAGGAGTTAATTATTATGGCAACACAAAAATTTTATACAGGTATGACGGGAAAGGTAATGATAGATGACAAAGACATTGCCTACATCAGCAACTGGAGCGTGGATGACACAGTAGAGATTCTAGATGTTCCCGTGCTGGGACAAAGATACAGAAGCAAAGTTGCAGGACAAACAAGCTGGACAGCAAGTGCAGACGGCACAGTATATTTTAGCGATGACAGTAATCACGCTACTTTATTCACAGCAATGCATGATGGCAAAGAAATAGACTGTAAGTTTTATCTGTGTGACAAAAGCGGCGAGCAAGTCTATTTTTGTGGCAAAGGGATGATAGAATCTCTTAATATAGATCTATCGGCAGAGGACAAGGGAAATATCTCAATAAGCATTACTGGAGCAGACGAACTTAAATGCTCTAAAGTATCGTAAATAAGATATAAGATTTTTGAGTCTTGTTTGTACCTATATACAAACAAGACTCTATATGGGACGGATTTGGGAGAGCCAAAAATGTCTTGCCACATAACAATTAAAAAGCAAACAATCGGAGGACAAAAACAATGCATATTAAATTAGACAAAGAATACGAGGTTAAAGTTACATTAGGGACTATTAGGGACATAGAGAGGATCTTTGATAAGTCCTTCTTTGATGTCATCAATATGGTTGCTACTATGAAAATAGAGGAGCAAATTAAGCTCTTGTATATCGGGGTAAAGAAAGCTAATCCAGATATGACAGAAAAATCATTTAGCGATCTATGTGATGACAATTTAGGGTTAGCAGAACTTATAGAGACACTAGAGAAATATCTTTTTGCACTTCAATTTCCCGGACTTACCGAAGCGGAGGTGGAAGAGAAACTAGCAAAAAAGCCATCGGGGACGGGGAAAGCCAAAGCGGGTTAAACACCTCGTCTGCTGAGAAACAGGGCTTCAACTGGCAAGAGATAATTAAGACAGGTGCATTGTCAGGACTTAAGCCTAGTGAGATATGGGACTTAGAACTATGGGAATATAACACCTATATCGCTGCTCATGAGGATAAACAAAAAAGCGAAATATCCCAAGCAATTCTTTCAGGCTATTACACCGCCTACTATCTCAACGGTGGTAAG
>Ga0123355_10000874_pt1 | contig 41676 bp, 32 predicted proteins | sample TergutEmb28metaG_3_FD_89872 | JGI IMG/M metagenome (GOLD analysis project Ga0123355, IMG submission 89872) | Embiratermes neotenicus P1 segment gut microbial communities from Petit-Saut dam, French Guiana - Emb289 P1 | ecosystem: Host-associated > Arthropoda: Insects > Digestive system > Gut ...
CAGACACTAATAACAATGAAATAACACTTCAGCACTGATGTACAGTATGCCCCTAGAAATGGCTGTACTATTCATTGAAATGGTAGGTCAGAGGATAATGCTTCTCACAAAATCAAACTCATATTACTAAACTAATGAAATATATACACCTGCATTTGCAGAAAATCTTACCTTTTGAGACATTATCAGCAGTTACTTCTTGAATTAGGACAAGAACAAACCCATCCATACAAAGCCTGATAGCTTCTTTGTGCAGAATGATAGTACATAGTACTGTACAAATAGTGAAATAATGTTCATGAGCATATGAACTCAGACAGTTCAGTCAGTAATGTGACTGGCTACAGGCTGATTGACTGGGGTACTGTTACCAGCAGGGACACTGTGTCCTGACCAGCACTGTGGCCTATGCATGCTCCTGTCCAGTGAATGCTAAAGCTCCCATTTGTCAGAGTAGTGCATCTGGAGTATGAAACTGACCACTCTCACATCTATCAATTGTCGAAGTCAAGGAATGCACTGAAGCTGTATCTCCATATCCCCAACATGTATTCATGACAAAGTACCAAAATGCTGTGTGACTTGATTAATTTTTCCAAGAGACTGCTTGAATTTTAGGGGCTTTTATTTTTTGTGATGGAATAATTCACTTTGGGAAGTATCCGTGATCTGGATAATAAAAATTTTATCAGGTTTAGGACCCAATCTCCATCTTTAGGTATAAGAAAATGGTATCTACTCTCTGTTCTCCATCAGATGAAGCTAGTTCTAGTCACCTATTTTCTCTTCTGTGATCATTCTTAAGATAGTTACTATTTGTCAGAAACAAACACAGCTGCCCAGTGTGTATTTGCAAGTAGTATTAGATAAGTAAAGAGACATTAACACAGCAATCCCCACACATTTTGGCTGCAATCACTTATGCCCTAAAGAGTTTGGATGGAATCCAAAAGTACAGCAGATAAAAGGAGACAGAGTCTAGATGGTATATGAAAGATTTTAGACAAAGTAAATTGTAGCTGGAAGAGTTTTTTTGTATCATGCTTTCAATTAATGAAGGGAACATTTCTTATTTAATATCCACAAGATCTTTGAAGTAATGCTATAGAGCTGATTCTCATGTGGGATACAGCACCCAAAATATTTTCTTTTTTAAAATCTGTACTTTGATTTAGAAATCTGGCATTACAGGTATCTACCCTTGTATAATTGGTTTTTCAAGAAGTATGTTTCTGCATGGAATTGTTTATTTGGTTGAACTCTCTGAACACTGTCATGGTTTTCCATGATGGGAATTACTGTATTGCCACTATGTTTATAAATGTATAAGCTAATCTGTGGGCTTCAAGTTCTTGACTAAGCAGTTGAGTGTCACCTTGCAGAGTGCAGTCATGTCTTGAAGTTTGGTTGCATGAAATTATTTGAGGTTATTGCCCACTACTGGCAGTGACTGATGTGAGCGCTTCATGCTGCGGTGTGTGCTTAAAGGGTACTTGCATGGACACCCCTTCTTGAACACACAACAAATTGTCTTCAGTACAAATCACAATAGCTGTAAAAATTCTGCGTGAACTACCTGTGATACGTGCCCTTTAAGCCACATTGTGTATGTTGTGATAATCTCTTTCTATATATTTTTGAGATTACAAACCGTAGGTGCTATAGTCATACTGAAAATAAATTATTGTGTTATACAGAATATTATGTGATTGTGATTTTGTCACCCAGAGTGCATTATTATAGAATGCTGTTAAGTTACATGAAGGGGAACATATTGGGTATATATTGAAGAATGTGTTTAAAGTTAGTATGTGAAAGCATTAGGATTTCTAGATATTATGAATAATATTAAATAACAAAGTCATTAAATAAATGGCAACACTGCTACCATAACAAGTGAATGATATATGTAACTATTCAATGCAATGTTTTTTCATACAGGATCTTCCATCAACATTTACATACATACATTTCGTTTTGTAGGTCCACAAATTCTGTCATACAACAGTCGGACATGAAACTTCCCGGTGGGGACACACACGCAAACAAAACAAATGACACAATATAATACAATTAAATAAATGTCAATACTACAGTCTCCAAAATCAAATACTGTGCATAGCATAATAATAAAACAATACAATACATAATACAACAGAAATAATTTATCAAATTAATTATCACTGCTGGACTCCAAAAAATTCATTGACAGAGTAAAACGAGTTGTTTAAAAGATACCTCTTTTTAAATTGTTTTCTATCATTCTTAAGGTTTAAAATGTTGCTGGGCAAACTGTTATATATTTTATTACCAGAATAGGTAATTCCTTTTTGAACAGTTGTGAGGTTTGCAATTGGAATGAAAAGTTGATTTTTACTTCTTGTATGCAGTCCATATATTTCGAAACCTGTCTGAAAATTGTTTGGATTAACTAAAATAAATAGCACCATAGACAGTGTATATTGACATGGAACAAGTAAGATTTCAAGTTTCCTATAGAAACCTGTACAAGATGCTCTTGGTTCTGCTCCAGACATATTACATCTTACCCTTTTCTGCAATTTGAAAACGTTACAACTGTTAGTTGCATTGCCCGAAAATATGATTCCATATCTGATGACTGAATGAAAATAAGCACAGTATGCCATTTGTAACGTTTTGAGATTTAGTGCATAAAATAACTGTCTAATTACAAAACCAACAGTACTCAAATTTGTCAAAATTCGGTCTATATGACATTTCAAATTTAAACGATTATCAATTTGAAATCTTCTCAGGTAATCAGAGATATATCTGTTTGTTTTCAGGCCCACTGATGCATTACCATATTCACAAGAGCATGCCATGGGAATCATACTGAAATCTACATGACCTGTTTCTTCAAAATGCATTTTACCTTTAGTTCTTAACATATACAAAGGTTCCAACTACTGTATAACAAACGCATAAGCTATTTCTGTATTAAATGTTTTGCAGTTTTTTCACTTGCAGACATGTTGAAGGACAGTTCTATGTGTAACAGATGCAATATTTTACAGTGAATGTGTCAATACATTTACAATATATACCTGTTTCTGTTCCCAGCTTTGCATGTCTCATCTAATGGAAAGCATCTTCAAAGAATGTTATGGACACAGTAACAACAGTGACTTACATCAGGGTTGCAAACATTCATAAGATTGGTGTGGGCAGAGACAGTGTTTGTCACTCATTATTTCATTGCAAGTCCAAAGCAAGAACTTGCTTTATATGCCCATAAATAGAAAGAATAGCCTTGATTCTTGCAGACAAAAACCTTCAACCTAACCTTTGCTTGTAGACAGTTGTTTATATCTACACATATTTTTCACTCCTAATTAGCATCTACGTGTTTTGGGTTAACTGCCATCATCAGGGAGCTTAACACCTATATTTCTAAAACTTACATTGAAAAGGTAGTCATACAGTGCTTGTGCATATCAAATGTACAGATTATAGTTAAAATTTACAGTATTTAAAATGTTGTAAAATGACAATATGATGTGTTGTTGTTTATAAATTGTTATAAAATAATGGTAGTTTATGTTGATTATAGTTGTCTCCATCATTGTAAGAACACCAAAGAAAATTGCTTAAAACTAATGGAGCAATAGGTTTTGATAAAATGTGGAGATTCCAGCTTTTACACGTAAATATATCCAAATCAAAGTCAGTGGACATAATACACGAAGCATACACACAAGGAATGCAGAGAGACAGTTGTAATCAATGGAAACTACTATTATTGTACAACAATTTATAATCAACAACACATCATATTGTCATTTTATAACTTTTTAAATATTGTATGAATTTTAACTATAATCTGTACATTTGAAATGCTTAAGCATTGTAAGAATATCTTATCATTGTAAGTTTTAGCAATATACGTGTAAGCTCCTTGATGATGGCAGTTAAGTTGAAACATGTAGGAACTAATTCGGAGTGAAGAACATAATTGTAGAACTGTGCATTTTTTGGTGCTGAAAGATTTTGTTAACCAAGTGTAGAGCAGTTGAATTTTGAAGCAGAAGTAATCTGTGATGCAGTACTGCATTGTTGCAACGGATTTCTCATGCAGAAATGTGCATGCATTTCCTGTATTAGTGTCAACTCTTATTCCTCCTGTCACTGACTGTGTTTAGTGATACAGACTGTAGTGAGCTGGAGGGTCAAGCCACCACTTCTAAACCTTAACAGCATTGAACTTGTTGAATAAAGTGCTTATAACATAAGATGTCAATCACCACCACTCTGAACTGAAAATTGCAACTCCCATGCATTAAGGATGAACAGTACCTTGGGTGTTTAAGCATGCTTGGTTTGGCCATTAATTCAAGAACTACATTATAGGCCTCATCAGATTTTTTCACAAAATCTTTGTGCTGCTAGTGAGCACTACATCTCTTCATGTTGGCATCTTTATTATATTTTCCTCTGGGCTCATTTTGTGTCAACTGCTTTCCTTCGTGGAGGTATTTCATAAGTTTAATGTGTTGTTCTTCCATTACATTTTTATTTATATATCCATTGCCTTTCTTCACCCATTCATATGTTTCTTGTGGACGGCTTCCTCTTTTGGTTCCTTGAAAATGTTCATGGTTATCATGTTCATTGTGTAAATTTTATTTTTTAGTGTTCCCAATCTGTTCATCATTACGGATCATTGGTGACTGCTAGCTGATCTGTATTCTTGTTCTCATCTTCCTCAAGAATATCATTCAGATATACTCTGAACTATGTCTGCTACATCATTGTCTCTCATATTCTGTGTGTGTTGTTGAGTCCTCTTCCCCATGGTATTCCTTCCCAACAAAGTGCATGTCTCCGCTTATTGTAATTGTATTTAAACACAGAGGAGTTCAGCCATCATGTCATGATGTGACTGAAAATTGGCTTTCATTGATCAATTTTTCATATGTAGTAGTGTCTTGATTCAGTTTGCAGTCTGTCCTGAATATGATTAACTGTATGGATATCTTCTCCCAGTATGTGAAGTTGTGCAGCAAGTACAGTTTCTCTATAACAAATTGTGTGAAATAATATTTTGTCCTGTGTTTTTCATCACTTATAAGGCCACAGTATGGTTAAAAGGGACATGGCCCATCCCCAGTAAACACAGAGATCTTCTGCCAAAGTTCTGTTCTCCCTAATTACAGAAGATTTGAGCTAATAAAATCACAACCATTCTTGGCTCATTCTCAGAAATGCATCCAAATAAAATTTTTCATGAGTCACATGATAAGAACATTCTCTTAGCCATAGCAACAGCTCTTGATCTGAACAGGCCAGGATCTTCACCCATGATCAAAACCTGTTAATATTAGCATATCATCACAGTTTTTTCATTAATGACTAATTTACTCCATGGTTCCAGGTAGTTGAGAAGCTTATTATGTCCTCAGCTCATCTCATCTCCAAAGCCTATATATGACACCCTTATGTATGAAATATCAGTTACATAATTGATGATTTCTGTTTGATAACAGTGTTTTTTTGGTTCAGTTTCAACCTTGTTGTATCTCACTTCGTGTACTTTCACTAAAGTCTACTTATATGTACTCATTACATCTCTTGCAGGAGTTTTCAATTAACCACACCTAAAATACTCCCATGTCCACATTATATTTTATGGATACTTTCAAAGACTTCGTCCAAGAACCTTTTCAACTTCGGTAAACAGTCTTCCACGTTACAATTATGTTGTTAGCCACTAGTCCAATCCCCCATACGGAACCACCGCTTCTCGGCAGTGCGCGAGTAGTTCACATATCTGTGCCTCTCTGGGACCTGTGTCATATGACGTGCCATGGTAACTTAATTACCTTAGTCTCAAACTTTATGCTGATGCTTCAACCATGAAAGATGGAACATCCTTATCCTACACAATTACTCGGTGTCGGATTCCAGAAGCTAGAATAACCTCGATACTGATTGAGGCACCGATTCCGTCGTTGATCTACGATTGAAAGAGGACATTGAATTGATTTGCATGTCTAGTGTTCTGTCGTGTTGCTAATGCTGGATTCCTGTCAATAACGGGCATATAGCGTGTGTCGATGTCTTATCCACGGTCATCTAAGCGCACACGTTAAATTGTAGCGCTGTAAACCCAGATCATACCGCAAACTTGTATTGATTCATGACGCAATGCATTCAAACCAATCAGACCATTAAGCGTAGAAACGTGGCGAGAAGTAGTGCGTATTGAATACAAACTTAGAATGTGAAATACTACATGTATATGAGTTATTAAAAAGGAGATTATTTATTAGAAATAAGCTTTATTACTGTTGTGGTTATTACAGGTCGACTAATGATCGTTTGCGTTCCCAGTGTCAGAATCTTGAACAGAAAGTAGTGCGGGCTATTAACGTGCATGGGTACGAACGCTTGACCGGTTGGTCGCCATTGTTCAATGGTATGTTGGTTACCGGCTGTAAGGTGCTAGGCATGCATAACAGATGCGATCATAAATGCATATGCAAGTACCATAATACTAAAAACAATACCACTATATGTTCAAATTGTTGAGGCTGCGAAGAGCAATATGGGAAGATCTGAACGAAGAAGGTAAGTATTGTTCCATTGTTAGCGTAACGAATGTGTGCCTCGTGTATTACCGAGTGATGGAGATGTGTAATATGTATAATTACCACCCGAAAATTCTCTTTAGTACTAATGCCTAATAGTATATAGGCCAAAGTTCGTATTGTACGCCGTATTGGTAACTTCGGTGTTGCTGTGGGATTCGGGTTTACACTTCATACGAATGCTGTAATACGAATAGTGTGGAACACTTTACAGCTGTTTCACATACAGTGAAGGTTAAGGTTGTTAGATTGAGCAGTATTGATCTAAGATTTATGGTTAAACCGTGCGGAAAGTTTTATTTTAACTTTCCATGAGGGGTAGGGTAGGGGCTGCGTTTTGCAGTGGTAATCGATATGAATACCGTAATAGATGCTAACCAGCTGTACTGAGCTTAATTTTACAGCTGTGGTGCAATTTCCATTTTTCGTCCACAAAATGCCTTTTATTTCATAATGTTAGGGGTTTGGTTTGTAAAATATTGACAGTTTACATAAAGGGTGCACCTGAATCCAAATGTCCAAATCTGTTGCCGGAAGGTTGAGTGTTTAGCATGTGATGTTGGCATTGACTAATGGAGGTTAGGGAGACTATGCTGGAATTTTGGATGCCCTAGTAGTACCAACATGGCCGCCTGACCGTACCGTGTTTTATGTGGAAGCCGCGATTGTTGGGGGAGGTACTCGCCTTGTAAAGGTGTTGCAGCCATATATGCATGAAGAGAGAGACATTGTTTGTCATCTAACCTAAGGCCATAGTGTATAGAGGGAGGGCAACGAGCAAGAGAGAGAGAGAGAGGTGCCTGGTTTCTAACCAAAGCCCCCCCTGTAAGGTGGGTGGGTGAGAAAACAGACATCAGCACCACCGATGGACAACAGAGGAAACATTGCTGGATTTATGGTGGATGACTGATGCTGCCATTACAGCATGTTGGCAGTTCTTGGGTGTGCCAACTTGTAGCATGGAGTCAGTTTATGTTTGGAAATTGTGATGTTGCCTAAATACACACATTCATTTATGTGTTAGTATGTAATGGCATCTGAATTTAATGGAAAGTGTAGTTCGTGTGGACCGCCAACATAGATAATGATACGTAATGAAGTGACCAGATGTGTAAATATGTGTGTGGGTATTTGGCTGTATAAACAACTTCATTCCATTTAAAAAACAGAGAAAGCTGTAATGATGTTTAGACCACACTGTAAATACTCATGAATAATGACTATAATTTTGTACCAGAAATATTGTGCACAGTGGACATTTCATGTATAATTTTATTTTGTTGTACGCAAAACCTAAGAAGGCAGCTGAAGGGCGGTTAAATCCATATTAATAGCATCTAAGCAGTTTGCACACGTTGACTCAGTGGAAGTTTGCTGTGTAGCAAGTTCTGTTGTTTATAGTGTGCTAGAGTAATTGGGAGGTTAATTAGCTTCATTCATTTGGTGGATGAAGTCAGTCACTTCACCCACAGATGCAACTTGGTTGTCTTAGAATTTGTGACTTTCTATCATAACACACAACCATCATGTAAGATGTTTGTAATAACTGCTGGATTTTCAAAATACATGAAATATGGTGCTTCTCATAGAAGGAATTATATCAAGCTGTATGATACTGTAAATCAAGCATTCAGTTTAATTTTGCAGTATTTACACATACACACACACACACAAATATGCACTAAACATGGTGTTTTTGTTCTTGGAACTTCATTGCTAAGTGCATTGTTCACTTGGTGTACTGTAATATGTATTTTAATGAGATAGGGTATGGACCCCAACCCCAGCACAGATAATTTTAATGTAGGTACATACATTGACATATATATATATATATATATATAAAAAATTAAAATGAATAATGTTTGTGTGTAAAAATGCATGCAATTAAATATAAATATTGTATGTCATGAAATCCCTCATAGTTTGCTGTATAATCACTTGTGCTATTATTGTTACTTTTCCAATTCATAAGTGGGCTTATGAGATACATGGTCAGTGCTGTTGGTCTCCTAAGGTAGTGTTGTTAGCTAAAGGAAGTTTTGTTCTCCTCAAGCAAAGCATTTGCTATATCTGCAAAGGCTGTGTTGGCAGAGTAGTAAGGGTAGGCAATATTTTAAGGGACACATTGTTGGGTGCTTGTCTTTTCTGTAAAGGCATTGTGGTGCAGCTCCTTGTAGGTTAAGGTCTTGCCGTGGGAGGTCAGTAACCTTCTCGTGTCATATGTTCCAAGTTCCACAGTCTCCATTTGGTGGTAACATGGGTGGAAGGTTCTGGAAGCAGATTGCATCTAATAAATTTATTCCCAGTTGGGGGAGAAATGTCCTGGCATTCACAGTTACTGAGGATGTACTAACTTACTGGCCTTGTGAGGGCCATGCGTCCAAGGACTTGCAGCACATTTTTATTTGCTTCATCATTGCTTTATGCCATGCATGTGGATATAAGAAGGCTGATATACTTTGTGGTTACCATGGTAACCTCAGGACCTGGGTGATAAAGTATTTATTCACAAGACTGATTTTATCCTTCGTGTTTTAGCCTGAAGTTAAAAGATATTGTGAGAACATTGGTGTTGAACCCCAAGTTGTGTTGGTACAACAGCATCACTAGTTTGTGTTATTCTAATCTGTTGCAGTGATCGTGACAGGGATAGAGACAGAGACAGAGATAGGGAAAGTCACAGGGATCGTGACAGAAGAAGAGAGAGAAGTCGTAGCAGGGACCATTATCGTGATGATAGACGAGGTGGGGGAGGTGGTGGAGGAGGAGGTGGCAGTGGTCGAAGTTTGAAGGGCCGGCAACCTGGTGGTAGTCTTAGGAAACCACACTGGGATTTGAGCCGCTTGCAGCCCTTTACAAAAGATTTTTATGTTCCACATCCAGATGTTGCGAACAGACCACAACATGAAGTTGAGGAATACAGGATTTCAAAAGAAATTACCGTAAAAGGGCGTAGTATTCCCAACCCTGTCATGACATTCGATGAGGCTGGCTTTCCAGATTATGCTATGAAGGAGATTAGGTAAGTATAGTGCTCACTGTACTTAAAATGTTCTGCTTCAGTTTCCTATTTCTTAATTTTGCAGTACAAAATTTGTTCACTCATGAGTGTCAGACTGCATAACCCATTCTCACAGTCACATTAAAGTGGCTGTTATTCCTCCAAGGAAAGGTCATATATTGTGAAACTATGTCTACCAACAGTTTATATCTGAATATAAAGCATGGGGTTAATGAAGTAGATGTTGGCATGTCAAAAACTGTTGAACTGTGATGGAAGGAAATACATCTACGTGTTACTAAGTACATTGATTTCATGTAATTTTAAATTTACAATCTATTTTTTCCTGTGTCTAACTACTTGGTACAGAGTGCATGAGAAGCTGATAGTAACTTGGCTAGTCAGTATGTGTTGGGTGTTTCGTGGAACCCAAAGTCTTATTAACTGTGTTCAGAGGATCCTATCACTTTTTTTTTTAAATGAAATTAGTTCAGTTCATGCCCTTCCAGCCTATTTTAAGAACCATTTTAATATTATCATCCCATCTTTGGAGTCTTCTGAGTTTTCATTTCCTTCATTTGAATATTTTCCAACTTATTTGATCAACCAAATAATATTTGGTGTAGTGTATAAATTGTGGAGGTGCTCATATAGTTTTCTTCAGCCTCTGGTTATGTCCCCTGTCTTAGATCCAAGTATCTTCCACAGCACACTTCTGTGGAATGCATTCTGCCTGTGTTTGTCCCCTGATGTAGGAGATAATTTTATATGCACACAGAATGACAAACAAAACTGTAGCTATGTGTGTTTTAATCTTTTTTTTTTTTCGATACGAGACAGCAAAGCAAAAGATTCTGGACTGAATGGTAGCTGGCATTTTCTAAAATTAACCTGCAGGACAGAGACCACTTGAAAGTCTTGGGTATAGACAGGGATAGAATTAAAATGGATGTTAAAGAAATGGAATGGAAGGTGTTGATTTGATTGATGTGGCTGAGGATCTGGACTGGTGGTGTGCTGTTGGGAGCACAGTGAATGTTTATTTCCATAAAATGTTGCCAACTTTATGACTGGCCTAGCAGCTGTTACGTTCTTAGGAGGGACTCAGCTACATGGATTTTGTTAAGAGGTAGCGAGCTTGTTGAATTGTGCATGTATTTGTACAGGAAACTGGGATTCAAGGAACCCACGGCAATTCAGGCACAGGGTTGGCCCATCGCTCTTAGTGGCAGAGATATGGTTGGCATTGCCCAGACTGGTTCTGGAAAGACATTGTCTGTGAGTATCATTAAGATCATTAATTTTGGTTTTTTGTTGGTACATGTCAGTAACTTACTGAAGAAGACTGCATTAGACTTGCTTGCAACCTTCTGTGTTCAATCATTGACATTTTAACTGGAATTATTCATATCTTGGTACAACTATCTCCATTTTGTTTCCTTGGAGTAGAAACTGTCCAACACTTATACATTGCTGTTAGTGGGACTGCCTTGTCAGATATGCTACTAGTTGGCTGCCATGCTATATTCAGTAGCCAATCATAGTAATAATAAGTAGTGATTTGAAAGGTTGTCCCACTTAGGGAAATGTAACCATTACACACTTGTTTTGGAAGTGACGTTTAAACCTTTAGGGTCTGTGCCTCATAGATGTAGGACAACATTTAAGACCCAGTGCGGCTTGAGCATCCAATACGTAGAACAACCAGAGCCCCTGTCATTTGAATATATCCCTCTCAAAGCCGTGAATTGTGTAGGGGAGTAAAGTATAGCTTCACTCATTCCTTAACTCTACAGTAGATAGTATTTTTGGTCAGTTTAATGCTCTGGCCACCCATATAGCCATTAAATAAGATATTGTGTGGTCTCCAGAGCTGGTTTCAGTGTTGTGGATATCAGTATTCTTTATTATGGGTCAGTATATTTTGGCATGTGGTCTGCTGCCAGCTGAAGTGGTGCGTATGTTGACAGAAGCTGGCCAGATTTATAAGTGTGCATTCCGGCAATAAACAACATGATTCAGTACAGTGTGACTTCCATTTCAAAGACAGAGTCCTATTGATGACTTGTGCAGTGTGTAGGTGTGATATACAGAATGTGCCAGAAGTAATTTCACACCTATATTGCATTGGCCATGACCATCCTTCAGATTGAATTGTTACATACCTTTACAAAAAGATCAGCCATGTACATGCATCTTTACAAGCACATTTATGGCCATTTTTAACATTTGTTGTAACTAGAGGAAATACGAGAAATTTATTTTCTTATAAACTCTCTGAAGATGCTTTCAGTCCACTGTAGTTACAGTGACTTTTGACTCACACTATGTGGCAGTGGGTATCTGACAAGGAAATTTCTCATATAAACCTGACTGAAGGAAGGCTGGAGTTACTGATAATCAAGTTTATCTTTTTTTGCATAATGCACTGTGTCACAACATCTCCCAGCACGTCATCGAGGAGATTGGAGTGACAGTGAACTGAATCCAAATTGTCTTTATGCTGATAAAAGGCAAAGGAAAATCCTTTTACTTTTAGGTGTTATTTGTCTTAAATTTCTTAATGAGAAATCCCTCCTTCAATTATTTCTCAATTGTTAGAACTTCTCTCTGTTCATTTCCATTTAAAAGAACGATAAACTTTTATTGGTATCCTGTTTGGGTTAGAGTTGTCTTGCATTGATTCTGCTTCTTTACTGAGGAAAAGCACAGATAATGGTCTTTACAATGTTAGAGAACTGTAACTGCAGCAAGAGTGTGCTCTCAGGATAGCCAGCTCAAGAATACATCACTTGTGACCCACGTAAGCAACACTGGGGCTTCAAACCAAACTAAAAGTAAAAGAAACTGAAATTTTTGCATCTTTTAGAAATTTATTTTATATACCTAGAAACTAACAATACGTAGAGCATTTTTTAAGACATGCAAAAATACCTGTCTTATTTCCCACAAAGTGCCATTTTTTCATTACTTAGTCTTGTTTGGTTCGTATAATGATTTTTTTTTTGTAAACTATGCAGAAAAATTTAAATGGCTAGTGAAAAGAATGCTGTACTCCAAGGCAGGCTGTTGGCATTTAATTGCCATGCGAAATGGTCATAAATTATGTGTGAAAGTATTGAAATCACAGTTCTTCCTCAGTATTATTGAGCTGTAATTTTCCTAACCAAAAACTGAGGTGTGAAAGTACACTTTGAAAGGATTCATATGTATTTTATGCATTACAACTTTCAGATAATGGATTTTTTAAATTTAAAAATAAATGTATCAGGTACTGTAACAGGTACGTACATATTTTGTGTGTCTGAATGCAAAGATCTTGTAGTTTGACTTTGCAGTTACCCAAGCAGTGATGATAGTGCTATAATGAAATGCAATGCAGTATGTATATCATATACGCTATACTGAGCCTATAGCCTAAGCTGTGGCATTATTGGCAGTTTTGTGCATTGTGATTGGCAGAGTTATGTATTTCCAGTACACACTTCCAGCCATTGTGCACATCAACAACCAGTCTCGCCTGGCTCGAGGTGATGGTCCTATTGCTTTAATCCTAGCTCCAACACGTGAGTTAGCACAGCAGATACAGCAAGTTGCAAATGACTTTGGTGCAACATCACAAATCAAGAACACGTGCATATTTGGAGGAGCACCTAAAGGTCCACAGGCACGGGACTTGGAGCGGGGAGTGGAAATAGTCATTGCAACACCAGGACGACTTATTGATTTTCTTGAGAGTGGCAAGACTAATCTCAAGAGATGCACATACCTTGTTTTGGATGAGGCAGACAGGATGTTGGACATGGGCTTTGAACCGCAGATCCGGAAGATTATTGAACAGATTCGAGTAAGTAGGTTTTTTGAGGTAGTGTGGCACAGAGCTGAGGACTTGTTTTTGTACCTATGTGTGTCATTATAAGGGTCTCTAATGTGTTTTCAAGTTGCTGGAGCACAGTTGTTGGTTTCTTACATGCGCTTCAGAACATTTAACCCTTGAAACGCCGCATTAAATCCCTTCTGTCATTTGCTGACATTATTAGGAGCTCGCCACATTTTCCACATTAGCAAGATAAGGGTTAATTTAAAAGTTATATGATATATAGCTACAGTTCATCATTTTCAGTTTTGTAACGCTGTGGAATCTCCCATTTCAGCATCACCTCGTACTTACACGATGATGTTATAGTATTTTGGTTGCACAAAAATGCAGGCATCAGCTTTACTTGATTCAAAGCTTTGCTGTTCAGGTACTCGAAGCTGCTGCTTTCGTAGTGCTTTGTGATACTGGTTTCAGGGTAGGGGTGTATGGTGTTATGTCCTTGAAAATAAATGAGATACACATTACAGTAGTTTCTGAATATTTAAATGTTAGCTGGCCATTGTGTCTTTAGATTTTGAAATAAGGAAAATGCCTTGCCTGACACATCTAGTTGTTTTGACAGTGTTTAACAGGAAAGTACTGGGACAACAACTGCAGTGCGTGAAGCTTTTAATGAAATTGCAAATGAAAGTTATCTTACTAAGAAATCAGTCAGTTGTAAAAAAATCACATTGAAAATGCTGCAGCATAGCAGTAAAAGTATACAATGTCTGGATAGAAATTGATTGATGGACATTAATATTTGAGATTGGTAAAACAGTGAACACTTTGGTTTTTTTTAATGTTATGTTGAGGTCTGCTGAAGTATATGAATGTATTCCTTAGTGTTGGAGAGTTCCAGCATTACCCATTGATTTCCTTTTATGTTCTCTCCCAAGGCTTTCCCTGCAATGCTTTGAGTAGTGTCTTTCTAATATTGCCACATGTTGATTTTACAAAGTAGGCTGTTTTGTGTCATTTGTTATCAGTTCCTTTAATTTTATTTTGGAATTCATGTGCCTCCATTTTTCATTAGGAAATTTATAAAAGTTAAGTGATCTAGGCGCTACTTTCTACATTGGATCATTTTCATTAATAAATGCAATCAAATTTATGAACACAGACTTATATAAAAATGTGTGCGTATTATGTGGTGATGCCCTCTGATGTTCTGTACTTCTTAAAGTAGGGCCATATGCATTGGTGCAGAAAGTAAATGAGAGCTGTTGTGGAAGGCAGGTATAATATTTTGTGAGCTTTAGGAATATGGTATGGTTATATTTGATATTTCAGCCAGACCGACAAACACTGATGTGGTCTGCCACATGGCCAAAAGAGGTACGCAACCTAGCAGAAGAATTCCTGAAGGATTACATCCAAATCAATGTGGGATCACTACAGCTGTCTGCAAATCACAACATTCTTCAGATCATTGATGTGTGTCAGGAATATGAGAAGGAACAGAAGTGAGTTGGTTGTCGTGTTTCTGACGTGTTAGCAGTTGCTGCACTTTGTATACAGGCAGTCCCTGACATTCGTACACAATTCGTTCCTGAAAACATGTACAAAAGTCTAAATTTATGAAAGCTGAGCAGTAGATTTATGTGTTTCAGTGGGGGTTCCGTTCCCTTTGCTTAAAAAATGCATAAACATTGTGTACCGGATAACACAGCACTCACAAGAGGCAGACGTGCCCCTGGCGGGATATGAACCTGCCATCCCAGCATGCGAACAGCCACAGACTCGTCTTAGACTATGGAGCCAGTGGGATTGGCCTTTCCAGCATTTGGGTAGACTTAAAATACAGTTTGGGACTCAGTTTTACAGGACCACTGTATGATAGTTCAGAGTGTTTGTTGGTCAGCTGTGTACGAAAGTACAGATTCAGTGTATATAAGGTGGTTTAGGGGTGAGAAATTGTGATGTACCACAGTGCAAGATGTAGTAAAGTATAAATGTTGAGGACTGCCTGTGTTAGGTATTAATTTCTTCAGAGCAACTTGCTATATTTCTTTCCTCCTATCTTGGCATGCCTCTGCCGTGTTATCCGTGGAGCATGAATGCTTATGGGAGGTACATGAAAAGTGAATATAATGCCTTCGGTGTCCACCCATCCAGTGTGTGGATCCCACCCTCATGATTCCCAACATTCTTTTTGTACGAGTGTGAGATCAATGAATTTAACTTGACAGTGTAAGGAATGTGTTTTATTTTTGCATTTCATTGCAGGCTTAGCACATTGTTGAAAGAAATAATGGCAGAGAAAGAGAACAAAAGTATTGTATTCATTGAAACAAAAAGAAGAGTTGATGAAATCACTCGGAAGATGCGCAGGGATGGGTAAGAACCCGAAATCCTGGCTGACTAATGAGCGTTGTTTTTATTTTTTTTTCTTTCTCTTTTATTTATTTATTTAATTATCTGTTTAGTGATTTTGTTGATGAATAGGTTGACAGAAAATCTAAGCTTTTCCAGTAGTGTAGATGAGGATTTTGTTCTGGGATGTGATTCCTGATAAGTGGGTAACTGGATCCCAACAAGTCATCCAGAATTAAACTTTTTATTGCTAGTACTTTGTTCATTAGTTTTGTGGTTGAGAGGATTATTGCAGAAAATGGGTGTAACAGTATGTTTAGGAAGCTGAATATTTTACATTTGATATTGTTTCTTAACTTAGACCCCTACAGCATGCAAGATGAAAAACAAAAGAAAACCTTGATCACATTTAGATTGTATTTAGAGGAAGTCTGTTTTTATTTTTTTCTAGTGTGCCTATAATAAGAGTATAGTGTGAGGCTTTATATTTTGATTATTAATTTTGACTTCTCACCGTATCAGTAAATATTCACTATTGATAGTGGTGTGTGAATTTGATGTTTACTTTAGTTGAAAATATTCTTCATTACATATTTATTGTTCAAATGATTTCAGTCTGTGTGTTTGGTTGATTCAGTGAACATCCAGTATTATGTTAGCTGGTGACGGCATGAAAATTTGTCGTTATGGCGAGTACTGATTATGTCCAGATTTGCATTTGACAAAATAAACATAGCCTGAAGAGTCAAACGGGATAGTTTGATGAATGTCGCATCATAAGTGTTGACAGAGAGGGATTATGAAAGAAATTAAGAGCTGTTGTGCAACTCAGACTGCAGATGAAATATGCTGGTAAATTAGAAGTCAGTATAACTATTAAAATATTAGCATATGGTTTTCAAAATACTGAGAATTCGTATATGGCACATCAGAAACATGATAGAGTGAATCAGTTTCATGTGGTGCCCCCACATGTATACTATTGAGGAAATGTGGCAACTGTAAGGTTTTATTGGTTGGGGTATGTCTGGAAGTGTTGTGTTTCCAGCTGGCACATTGGCAGTTCCAGAATATTGAAGTTAGTCTTAATGCACAACAGTTCACTACTACGTGCATCACATACTACATAACTTCAGCAAACCGTAGAAGTTCACAGGTGTACTTCCTTGAAAAATCCCACACATGGTAAAAAGTGGTCCACGGAGTTAAACATTAGGGAACTTAAGTGATGATAGCTGTGGCTGGCCAGGCTGTGCAAATCGCTGTGGCCAGCTTTGCCTTCGAATACATATTTTTTAATACATAACTTTGAGAAAGAAAAACTGTAACCAGTATGAAGATGCAAGGCTTTGCCAATCCCAGTTAAATATATACAAGGACTACAAAAGAACTTATAATAATGGAAGAGTTAAAAGGCAGGCTGTCTCTGTTAAGAAGTAACTTTAACCCTCTCTTGCTAAATGTTGGCTACAGTTGACACATGGGGTGAGGTTTGAAATGCCATACATTATCAATAACATGCATAGTAATGATGGTCATGTACATTATTTTATTCAGTGTGTCTGGGGGCATTTAAATTCCAGCACACAAGGGTTAAAACATACAGGTTCTGAAGGTGTATTGAAACAAATTATATAGAACCACTTATTATACGGTGTGTCAGTAATGGACTTCTGTGGTTTGCTTGACATCATGTTTCACGCAATAAGAATATTAAAAACTCTCCCCTCTTACTGTTGTTACGAAGTGTGGGTGAAAATTACAATAATGGTATGTAGGCCAGTGGAAGTCCATTTTTCAACAGTTTCTGGTGGGGCCATGTACAGAACGAGACTTACAAGTGTTGCCAAAGTGTTTAGCATTTTTCAGATCACAGATATTGTTGGGATAAACTGAAATTAAGAATGTATGACATCTCCAATCCTCTGACTGACTGAGACAGGTTTTCTTACAACTGTTAAACAACATGTGAAAGCTTTATGTTGTGATCAAGTGTTATACTTCACATCCAAGGTCAAGCTTTATGTGCAGTGGAACTGAATGTTGTATTCAAGAATCTAAAACCTAGAAGCAGTAATCAGATGATGCTTCATAACTGTTTTGCTGAGTTTACATATTTTAGTATTATTTTTGTTCTTAAATTGAGAATTGTGTATTGAATCTAATCATAAATAGTCATACTTCTTGGAAGGTCGGTTCAGAGTGTAGTGCACTTTTTTCACAGGTGGCCTGCAGCGTGCATTCATGGAGATAAATCTCAGCCAGAAAGAGATTGGGTTTTGCAAGGTAAATACTTCTGATATAATGATGTGGAAACCAGATGCTACTGAGCGTGATATTGCAGACAAAATGCATCCTCCTCCTCTTGGCATGGTTCATAATTACTTGTTTTGAGCCATTGTGGTTGTGGGAGGTATACAAATGTTGAGAGTCCCCACAGAATTGAATGGGCATTCCTACAGCTGTGTGCTTCACTCCTCTTATAGTTGGCAAAAACATGTATGTGAAATAAGCTGTCTGATGACCCAGAATTTATTGGAGAATCATAAGAATTGCTTTAATTTCTTTAAAAGGTGGCAGATTGCTACGTATTTGGGATTAATAGTAGCATCTAGAAAATACTTAATGTGATTGGATAATGTGTCAGGGATGTAAACATTTATCTTTTCTCTTTGAAAATTAAAAACTGAAGCATATTAAACCATAATATACTGCAAATTTGAGATTCTCACTGTGGTGTTGTTGGGCATTGAAATTTTCCGAGACGTGTTGCTGCATTTGGTGACTTCCTAATGTTTCACAGGATTGTATTGTTTTTATTTTAATGGTGAAGCATTCCCTGAAAGTGACAGCAGTAGGAGCCTTGGAAATTATGGGGCTACTTGCCCATTGACATAGCATCACACTGCAGAAGGCCTGAAGCTTCAGTGTTAATACTGGTTGCTTTGAAGTTGCGGTGCTTCTGTATTTGAGGGTTTTTGAGAAAATTATTTGAGCCTATGATTTAATTTGTATTGCCTTTCAACTTGGTGTGGAATATACCATTATGAGTGGCTTGGAAAAATGGCGTGGAAATTGAATGGGACATGTTGCGGCCTGTTCACCAATGATAATGATGATCTTTTGGACAAAAAATTATGCATTGGAAAGAAAAACATAAAAGCTCTGTTAGTTGCTAGTTAGGAGCATGGTCTAGAAATGAATGTGGAGAAAACTAAGTGTATATTTGTATCTTGACAGAATGTCTAACATAAAGCCAGCCAATAAATCATTTTCATTGTGTCACCATATATATAAACATATATATTTGTGAATGACAGTGACAGAGATTCTGTTCGTGAAGAAAGATACACAGATGAATTTGGGGATGACTTGCTGCAGTTTGAGTCTTAATATTTGCCCTCCTGAAATGTGGTGTAGAGTCACAACATGGCCATTAAGTTGTTTTGAACATATGGCAAATTAAAAATAATAGGGGGAATGGCAGTGACAAATCAAGATTCCATTCACAGAAAAATTAAGCTGAAGGTAAAGCAGTCCCATTACAGGCCTGGACAGGCCCAGTGTGTTCCAGGAAGTTACGGTTCCCAGATTATGTGACAACAGCACAAGATGGTGGTAGGTTGTCAGCCTTAGGCACTAGCTGCCTGTACTCTCAGGAAATACTCCTGGTACTCATTTCTGTTGGAGGCTGATTTGACCTCAGGGCCATAGTGTGATCGGAAGGATTTTATGTTAATGAAAAATCCACTGACACCAGCTGGGATCGAACCAGCGACCTTCCAATGTGTAACACAGCACCTTAACTACTGTGCTACCGCGGTCCCCCCCAAAAAATTAAGAACAAGTTAAATTTGGGTCCTACTGGTTGCCATTTGGTTCATAAACTTATGTGTCTTCTCCTTTGCCACGAAAAATGTGGAAATTAAAATGAAACTATTTTTGTCAGTTTTATATGGGTGTTTTTGTCACATTGTATGTAAGTGTTTTACAAGCTCTGCATAATTTTAGTGAAGCCATATTGAAAACCTGGTCTGGTTTGTACTCTTGCTCTTGATTATTTCAAGTGTTGCATTAATGGTGGTTTTTCCTTCCATGTGCACGTTTGCTTTCCCTTTCATTCCATCAATGTGAGATCTTTGCAATTGGTAGTGTTGTTAAATTCCCTCTAAATGATTCTTTGACTTTTATTTTATGGAGTTCTACATTTTAAATGTGGTACCAAGGACTGGCAGTTACACTTCAACTCCAAAGAAATAGTATAATTGTTACAATGGTTTTACAGATAGTTGATAATTTCAATTCTGCAATATACTAACAACAATGGTAATTAAGAGAATGGCATGAGATTGTTAAATGACTTGTTCTGACATGTGGTTTGAACTTCCTGTATTAACATTCATTTCTTTATAATATATGTTTTGCCTAAATTAAATGTGAACCCACTGTGGTGCCACAGTTATGTTCATATTATTTATCAGTTTGATTACTTTTTGCACCCGAAATTTTTGTGTGACTATACACGACTGGTACGAATGAGCGACTCCATTTCTGAAGATCGTGATCTTGCAGGGTGTTAATTGTGTTGACTGATATATAGCTTCTGATGTTTCTGCAGAGCATGTCTCTGTTTTTAGTTTCTAGCCATCCCAGTATATTATGATCTCATAACTTAGCACAGGTCAGCACAACTTTACTGTTTCACCCATAGTTCTTCCCACTGTATAACACCACCCATGTCATTGACTTGCCACCCCATTTGTTATTACCTGTATAATATGTGTACTTCTCTTGAACTTCTTGAGCAAGAAGACACACACAGTACACTATCTGAAACAGTGGTAACTAGTACTAGTGGATATCATAGAAAGCTTTGGTCTTAATTAGCACCACTTTGAGAATCCCAGAATTTCAGTTCTGTTTCTTATTAAGCAATGGTAGAATCACTTAAATACAAGGTATCTTTTTGTTTGTACTTCATGAACTTTGCACAAATTTGCAATTTCTGTTTGCAGAATTTCGAACTGGCAAGTCCCCAATTCTTGTGGCAACAGATGTAGCTGCTCGTGGTCTAGGTACGTTTGTGAACGTGTTACTCATATCACATTGAGTTTTTTCTTATAGTACATGAAACATAGCCACTTAATTTTGTGTGAACATTCTAAAGGGAGTGGTAGATGTGATCACCAAACTGACAAGGTCCTTACATGCAGAAATGTTACTGTTTGGTTACTGGCTGTGTGTATACATTGAGCAGAAAGGTGTCACATATTCATGCAGTATGCTATACAGTGCCTTTTGACAGGTTTTGGGAGTGGTGGTGTTGGTCATATTTGACAAAGATGGGAATTAGAGAGAGAGGCATGTAATGATTTTTGGGGCTACTTTGTTGAACTTAAAGTGAAATGTTTCTTGTCTCTTCATCTTATGTCATCTTCGACTATTGTATTGATTTCAATTTTTTAGTGTGAATATATGTATATATAAAATGAACACCGTACCCAGAAATGTTGTCACCAGAACTGGCAATTTGTTTGTAGTATGAAATCATAAAGTTGCAGTTGCAAGTAGCTTGTAGTTCAACTGTGATACGAGGCATGTGGTTATAAATTCTTATCAGTTTTTGGTTCATGTAATGTATCAAAGACTTTAAGTGTTGTATTCACTAAGGAGAGAATTTCTCCTGGGTTTGGTTTCATGTTTTCTTTTGTTTCCTACTGCCATTTAAAATCATTCGTTATGACCTGAGTCTTGTGTGGGTGCCAATAACACTGTGAATAAGCTATTGATATAAATATCCCCAATGTAAGTGGGTTGGGCATTCTGTTAGTGTTTTTCTTAGAGATGTCAGGTTGTAAAAAAAAATCACTGTTTTTTCTGTTGTATCCCTGGGGAATATGTTAGTTGCCACTTCTCATTTATGCATACATTTTTGAAAAAGAACTCCTTTGTCTTTGAGTCAGCAATATAATATGTCTCTGATATGAGGAACTAATTTTGCTTATTATATATCACCCATGTAACTTTGACATTTTATTGTCTAATAGGGAACTGTATAATGTGAGCTTGAGAATGGTGTTTTCATTGTCTTGTAGTTAACAAATGTGGTTTGATTTGTTCCTGTGAATTCAAGGTGTAACACAATTTTGCTATTTTAATGATTCTACCAACCATTTCTTAATGTTTATTTTCTGCTGTCGTATGTCGGTTAAGGAATTCTGATTTACTGTACTACAAACTTGTCCTTAGTATGTATTTTCTGCTGTCAAATGTTCATCAAGAAATTCTGAAGTGCTGGTGTGACATAGGAGTACTTTTGGTGGGCTGTACCTGTTCTAGTAGGCTGCTCAGCCATGCAACCTGAAATTTTTATATGATGTGGTAGATTTTGTTCAGGTATTCATTGCAACCACCAAATAGGCCGATTGACAAACACTGAATCAACTATTCATGTGATCTAGCTTATACCAACTCAACGTTTTAACCAGTTGCTGCATAGGAGTATCTGCATGCCATTACGTACTGGCATATTGTCCTGCATACCTGCTTAACCATCCCCCAACACTTACAGACTCACCATTCTTAACAGTTGCTGCCCAAAAATATCTGTTGATGTGCTTAAATGTCAGTCTGATTTCTTCTTGATTTCAGTGACATGCAGAAATTAAGCATTAGGAAAAATTAGCACTGATTCTATTCCCTTTCTTGCCAAGGTGTAATAATTTGAAAATAAGTCTTGGCCTTGAATTCACATGAAATGTGTTTCAGGAAAGAAGTCTGTAATGGCAGAAGTGAGATGGCTGGAGCAGAAGTTTTCACAGTTTTATTAACAAGGCCGATTCTTTTCTTTTTCTTACAGAGGCACAAGCAAGATAATGCAAAAGGTGGTTTGCATTGTCGTTCAGGCTGTGCCTCTCTGCGAATGGTTGGTTACTCTCCGGTAGGCCGGTGAGAGTTAGCCACATGTGTCGGGATTTCGGGTGCGGTGACGGTGGTGGCCCGACTGGACCTAACCGCTTGCCCACCCGGGGGCCCGTCTGTCGGCTGTTCTCCGCCGTGTCTGAAGGCCCACCGGGTCAGTAGTGTGCTCCGCCTGTGTGCCGGGCGATTGGCATGCATAGGATGGCCGTGTGGAACGTGTTGGGGATGGCCAGGTGCATGCTCTGAACGTGAGTTGTGGCATCCATTTGGATTTTAGATGATGGATCAGAGGGAATTCCTCATAGGTATCTAAGAAATTGTGCAAGGTTTGCGTGGGAGTGTGCACCTGAGACCTGCCTCACTGTCTGTTCCTAGATGTGTTAGTCAGGTAATGCCATCTGTTGTCAGGATTGCCTTAACTTGACATTTTCTATTACAGGACTTTTTTTAAGTTTCTTGCTTAATGTATTTATTTAATGAAGTACAGTTTGAGTTTTCCATTAACATTCACAGTTAAATTTTTAGTTTTGTAGGTAATCCTTAAACATATTATTTTATTAAGAACCATATCAAATTTAATTTTTGGGTTGGTAGGATCAGCTTTTGGATTAATTTGAAGGGTGAACTGTTGCAGATGTAGAAGATGTCAAGTTTGTCATCAACTTTGATTACCCTTCAAGTTCAGAGGATTATGTGCATCGTATTGGACGTACAGGTCGCTCTCAGCGTACCGGTACAGCTTACACATTCTTCACACCTGGCAATGCCAGGCAAGCCTCTGATCTAGTGGCTGTCCTCCGAGAGGCAAACCAAGTTATTAATCCTAAGTTATATGAGATGGCTGAAATATCTAAAGGGCTTGGTGGAAGAGGTAATTTATTACGCTATATCTCAGATCATATGAACATAATTTTAACATTAAAATCATGCACCTCTGTATTCTTAAACAGTTATAATTATCATGATTATAGTGTACTCCACTAATTAACATGATAACATTTTCCACAGTTAAAACTGCTTTGATAAAATGTCTGTCAGATTAATCAGAACTGTCTGTTCGAGCATGTATACAAATCCAGTGTAATTAAAATCCTTGGATCCAGGTAATTCAGCTTTTTTTTTTAGGTTAGACGTCCCATTGTTCCGTCGTGGAATTATTATGTACATAAACAGTCAACACACCAAAGTACATATTTAATACAATGAGCCAGAAGTGATAAGAAAGATCTGAAATCTGCTGTAGGAATTGTCCTGTACTGTAATTACCCCCCTGCCCCTTCCCCCCAGACTTTCTTTTATGATAAATGTCTCCAAAATTCACCCTGTGTCTTTAAAACAACTGACGGGATTTTAGGATATTAAATCTGCAAAAATACCTAGCTAATTATGGGGTGCATCTTAATACTTGAGCATCGTATGAGATGGGAAATACACCGTATTTAGCAGCACCACTTTTCTGCTTAGTCTTCCGTTTCTTTGTATGGCGTTTGCCTCCTGAAAAGACCCGTGGATTCTGTTGCAATCGTGTTTTCACCTCTTCGGTAACCTCGTCATAATCTCTAAACATTTGCCTCTGAATTGCATTTTGTGTTGGAAGAAGCAAGTGGAAGTCTGATGGGGCCAAGTTCAGGCTTTGGTGGATGGAACAACACAGCTTGACCCAGTTCTCTGATGACTATTCTGATTTGTAAACTTGTGGGTGGCTTTCCTATACCATGTAAGAGAGGGACATTGCATTTTCTGCTGTATTTGAACCCTTGCTATTTGCTTCTGGGTAGTTACATATGATTCGCAATTTGTTCATGTTCCTGAATATGTAAATTCAATCAAAATTATGCCCCAAAAGACAGTTGGCATCACTTTTTCTGCTGAAGGAACTGCCTTGAATTTCTTGTGCGGCAAAGTCATGTTTTTCCATGTCACGGGTTTGTTTCATTTCCAACTCATAGAGGTAATCCGTGTCTCGTTCTCATTCAAAATTCATGAAAGGAAGTCATCACGTTTGCCTTATACTAGCTAGCGCCTTGGAAGCATTGTTTTTGCTCTGGATCATGTGGTCTGGTGTCAGCTGCGATGGACAATACCATGAACAGAGTTTGAATATCCCAGTTCTTAGATTATGCATTCGTACTTCTTCCTCTGATTCTAAGCAAGTGTGATAACTATATAAGTGGCACACAAATTTTGAGTGAGTTCTTCAGCATGTTGCACATTGTCCTGAAGGTTGAACTGGGGTGGCATTGCATGGTTAATCATTCATATTGACTTTCCATCTCTTTTGGTGATCTCTCATGTTGTCAACCAAGCAGTTTCTAAATAATTTTCAAGTGGTCATAGATATTCCCCAGTGCCTCCCTCTCAGCCATTAGGACCTGAACAATTTCCTGGTCATGATGTGGTTTACTATGAGTCATTACTTTTGAAAACTAAAGTTCTCTTGCACAAGAGTTGCTGATTTTGTCTGTGTAAATGACACACACAGGTATCTAGTCTACCAGAGTCATTTTGAAGAAACAAATGAACAGCAGCAACTGTATGGGAAATCACACCTTTCATCATCTGTTGCAAACTACTGTATGTGATGTGCGTCACTGATTTACATAATGGAGCTGTTTAGTTTTGTGGAATTGTTTTTTTGTACACACCGTACAGTTTGGAAATGTAGGTTTTCTGCATCCATTATTTTCTTCTATATCGATGGTTGTGTGTCGTTATGTTTGTCTTTGCTGCTTGAAGGATGTTTACAGGGTCAAAGGAGCGAGTTCTGTAATATGGTTTCATCTTTTCTGTATATCAAAAGAAATATTTCTCTGCTACAAATATTAAGAAGCGGTAGGAAGTGTGATTATTATTTTGTTCTGTGAGAATTTTTAGTTTCATTACATTATGTTCAGCTGGCAGTGTACTTGTTTAATTGTAGGGAGGAACAGATGGAGAGGCAGAGATCGAGACAGAGAGCGGGACCGTGACAAGGATCGAGACAGAGACAGAGATAGAGATCGAGGAGGAAGGGGATTTGGAGGGCGTAGTCGTTCTCATAGTCGCAGCAGGAGTTTTTCACGCAGTCGCAGTCGGGGCCGTGACAGGAGTCGCAGCAGAAGTCGTAGCAGGGACAGGCGCAGAGACAGGACACGGAGTCGAAGTCCCCGAGACCGACGAGACGATCGATCAGGTAAGTTAGTGTAACTGATGCTGCCTCAGCAGCTGAAATTGCCAGGCATCTGTACAGTCATATTCCAGCCACCTCCTCCTGCCACTTGTTTGCCCTGTATTGCTTGCCCTCTTTGCAGGTGTATATTACCATTAATAAATGCTAATTGCCCAGTGGTGAATGGTAACTGTTGAAAAGGTTTGTGTTTTGCTAAAGGACACCAATAGGATGATGTACAGCTAATTTGTGGTAACCTAGATTGACTGTTTTTTTCAGCTTTTGGTTATGTTCCTTGTTTTAGAAGAATATGTGATGGGCAGTGTATACTGGAGCTCAGCTGTGAAGGAAGCATCATCATCCTTTAAAGTTGTGTAACAAGTTCCCCCATATTACCATTCCCTGGATAGGAGGAGGTGGCCATACTGAATTATGTACAGTACATATTAGGCGTTAAACCATTTTTTCTTCAGTTGTGTATTGTAACCGTATCACTCATTTTCTGAATGTTTGGTTCTGTTTTAGCTTGAGAAATTTCAGAGGCCCAGCTTTGCTGTTTTCCCCACGTACTAAATGGTGGAATTGAAGGATGATAACTGTTTTTGCCTTTTTATACGTGTCACAGCCATTCCAGAGCTTTAGTTTTATTAGACCCTGATGTCAGTATTTTCCAAAGCTCTTAGCATTTTATCCGTTTTTGGATGTCCACCACTGGTACTGTTCTCTAATGTATTGTATGTTATAAGTTATTTACAGAAAAATATAAGATATGCTTACGAATTGAATTATTTGAGTACCGCCCTTTTGTGCAGTATCCAAGCCATGGGGTGGTATGAAACTTCAATTTCCACTTTCCTCAAGAAATTCCTTGGTTGTTACCTCAAATCACAGTAGTTGTCATTGCAATCCAATTAAAATTCCTCCAGGCTCTTCACCGAGAGCAGTTTTCAGATATTCTGCATATCTTGTCCCCAGGGTTGAAATAGTGCCTCAGTCCCAAACCCCCCCACATCAAACTCTTGCTTTGTATTTCCTTAGATAAAAAGTGAATATGTGGTCCATCTCAGCCTCCTTGATACAACCAATATATCCTGGATGATAGTCAAGACTCAGCTGTGGCTGGAAACACCGTATCAGAACGGTCAGAGGTTGGTCAACAATGTGTGCGTGTGTGTATGCTTATGTAAGTAAAGTGGTGTTGGTGGGGCCATTCAGTGCATTGTAGTCAGCAAAGTGCCAGTCCTGAGTGGTTATATTGCAGGGTCCTGAGACACCTTTCTTGTGAATGTTTTTAATGTGAATCTCTGCAGGCAGGACTTCCCACCTGTAAGAAAGCAAATAAGTGGTATCAATACCAGAAGATGTTTAGACCCCGTTTTTACTTTCTTTCAACTTGTCTGCTTAATGTGGCTGCCAAGTTTGATGTCCATGGTAGGGTTTTATTTAGAGTGAGTGCATGGACTGTCTCCTGACAAGCAGTCTCGGTTCTGATCAAGACTCAGTATGATGTTTGCAACAACTGGCTTGTAATTTGGAAAGATTCAGTAGAAACTTGAATAAGATTTGAACCAACACATTTCTCCTGGATGCAGCCAAAGCCTTTACCCTGTGTGAGGTGAAGGGTTCGTTCACTTGCTAAACATCTAAATTTCCTGAGTGACATTGTAAGAGTGTATTCTTATGTCTTCACTCATGTACATTTCAATTGTTTTTTCAAATTGGCCACATGGACATGTTGCATACAAGTTATTCGAATGGTATATGGCACGTGTCTCCCCATCCTTTGCAGCTTGTCTGTAAATGAGATACTGAAGCCTTCGTACCATCTCGAAACTGTGTGTGTACTATGCATTTTGCATATATTTACAACATATACGCAATAAATGCGTAATATATTTAATACTTAATTGTATCTAAGAAAAACTACATGTTTGGATGCCTCATTGCATTATCTTCAGGAAGTTCTTCTGTTACACCAAAGTTACATGCCAGTTAAAATGCAGTGGAATAGTAAATGCACTTAAAAGTGTACGTACTATTGGACTGCATGGACTTAAAAGTGTATGTTACCAACAGGTCTTCATGCTAGGAACTTCACAAATCAGGGTTTAGACACTTCAAGGATTTAGTTGCGAATAAAATTGACTGTATATAAGACCATCACATATGATCAGTACAGTATAATGTGATTGTGAAACAGGAAACTTAAAGAACTGCACCATTCTGCTATATTTTCTCGAAATTTCATTTTATTATTTCATTTTATATTACTGTAACACTATGTAAAACGGACTCTATATTAATTGTAACGATATTTTTTTAACACTGTAAGTGTATGCCAAATGGTCGGCATTTCAGCTGGCATGTAACTTAGGTATGGTTTGGTTTATTTGTTCATCCTTTGTCACACATGTAACGTTGGACACATGAATTACAGATTACAATTTATATATTACAACACAACTTATAATATATGGACATCCATCCATAATATAATAAATAACACAAAATTTAAAGAAAAATTGGGAGTTGAATTTGTCACTACATCTAGATATATGTGTATTTATATAAATATACATAAGAGATAAGGTTTCAAATTGAAAGTAATAATATAGAATGGTAATGAGTTATATTACATGTAAGAATATTTGGATGCTTGCTTCTAAAATAATTACACTTAGCCACGATCTCTATTGGAATTCGAAGTAAAATGAATTTGTAAGGAAACGTTTTAAAACAGATCGGATTTGGTCTTTTTGCATGAGGTGTATTTTTTATGCTAGTAAGAAGTTTGATTCCAAGGAAAGGGTCCATTTTGGAAAGTTGTTAAGTTTGCATTTGGAGTATGTAAGTCAGAACTAAATCTGGTGTTAATATTGTGGATTTCTGAATTTGATTCATATAAATCTCTATTTTTGGTAAAAGAATAATAAAAAGAAAAAATATATTGTGATTTTAATGGTAGAGTTTTTAGATTCTCGAATAATCGATGACAAAAATCTGTATTTCTGGCATTCATAGTTATTATAATTATCCTTTTTTGAATTTTAAAAATATTAGAGCTGTATGCAGAATTACCCCAGAAAATTATGCCATACGATACAATGGAATGAAAATATGAAAAGTAAACTGTCCTTAGTGTATCTTGGGACATAAAATGTTTATAATATTAATAATAATAATATTAACTGCAATTGGGTTGTCACCCAGTGGCAATGGTTATCTTACATGTATACAAAATATGAAATTAGTTACTAATAAATTTAAGTTCAGAGGGTTACATGAGAAGCATGTAGTGGCAACTTGGAATCCTGGGAACCATCTCAGCATTTGCTTATAGACACAAGAAAACCAAGAAAAACCTGTGTCGAGGTGGCCGGTCGCAGGACCTTCCAAATACTGACTTCTAGCCAGCAGTCTGGCATCTAAAGTAAAAACAGCAATACACACATAGTACAACAAATACACATAAGATGACAACAGTACACACAAGACAACTACAGCAATACACAGACAACTAACAACAATACACACAAGACATCTTAAAATGCAACATGTGCAAAAGGTAAACAACACCAAGGTAAGGGTTTATAGTATTTTTTCCCACAGATGTACTCATGCTTTCACCCCAGCCCGTCACTTCTCACCACATTACTACTCATAAACTTTTCCCATAAAGTCTAGTTTGTACCCCCTTCCCTACACTACACTGCACTTCATTTCACTTCACTACACTTTTAGATGATTTTCACTTCATTTTACTTCGCTTCTCTACACTTTTAGATGATCTTCCTTTAACTCACCTCAATTATCGCTTTCCTTACCCTCTTTTTAAAAATAATTGGTTTTCAGGGGAGAGTGCCTAACACTTCTGCAGGTAACTGGTTCCAGTGTTGGATGGTCCTATTCACAAAGGAATATTTCCCTATATCCATCCTTTGCCTCCTACTCCTAGTTTTCCATTCATGATCTACCCTGCTTATATAGTGTGGCCATTGTCTATATAGTCACCTATAGCCTTCCACGCCCGTTCTCCAGAGTATGCTTTGAAGAGGGCACATATGTGTGATAACTTTCTACGTGATGCCAAAATTTCCCTATTCGAACTGTTCCTATGATGTGCAAATCTGGTCAGTTTCGTTTTGCACCCTGTCTAGCGCACTTATTTATCCCTCCCTGTTCAGATCCCAGCACGCAGCCCCATATTCAAGAATCGGACGTAGAAGTGACAAGTAGGCTAAATTTTTGTTATTACTATTTCCCTTTTTGAGTATTCGCATTGTGAAATGTGCCTTCCAGGCCTTTTTCACCGCATAGTTGACTTGAGTCACCCAACTTAAGTTGCTGCATGAAATTATTCCTACATATTTACAACTGCACGCATCCAGTATTAATGCGTCCATTAACGAATAATTAGTGGATCCTTTACCCTGACTGTTGTGAAGCGAACTACCTTACTTTTACTTGGATTTCTTTTCATCGCATTTTCAACCGTTCACTCCCCCAACCTGTCCAGATCTTTCTGCAATTTTTCCATGTGTTCATTATTTAGAATTTTTCTTTAAAGCACACAGTCGTCAGCAAAAAGTCTAATAGTTGATTCAGTATTCCTCCAAATATCATTCATGAAGGCTAGGAACAGAAGAGGAACTAATACACTTTCTTGCGGTACACCTGACGTTACTCTAACACCGGTACTACCCTTTCTCCCTGAGGTTCACAGCAGTTGTCTTCCCATTCTACTTCCAGAATTACTCCATAGTGCTCACTGATCCCCTGTACTATACTGCTAGATGTGACTGAGCTCTTGGGTCGGACCAGGTAAACATCCAGTAATACATCCCATTGGGTTGGGCCGTCTATTACCTGACTGTAACCGTTTTCCCATACCAAACTATATGTGCCTGAATTCTGCTATTTCCACCTGTTTCCATTCCAATCTGCGTAGGGTAAGTTTTAGTAACCCCCGTTGATGCTACACTTTGTAGAGTTTGCTGTATAGCCGGTGTGGGCTGCTAGTCTTTTTATAACTCGCATGTCCTCGTTTGGAGCTCTGTAAATCCCTATTACTTCCCAGGTGAATTTGGGGTTCCTGCCTTTAACTTCAACTGCTACCATCTCAGAATCCTCAACAGTCCATAGCTCCCTGCAATCGATGTAATTTTTAACACACATGAATATTCCACCACCCCAGGAACACCTATCCTTCCTGAAAGTTATGTAGTTGTCCCTAGAAACTTCAGCACTGTTAATTTCCTCACTAAGCCATGACTCCATGCCTATTACATCATAAGGGTTATATATATCAATTAAATTACAGAATTCTAAAATCATGTTGAAAATGCTCCAAAAGTTTAACTGCAGCAAAACCATACCTAATTGTATAGCATGATCTTCCTAGTATAAACATCATTTGATCAGTATGGTTTTTCCATGACAAGGAACTATCTATATCGAATCCAAGAAATTTGCTTAATCAGTTTATTGTCACAACTTATTTTTATATTGACCCTTTAAATGCAGATTTAAATCGTGTCATTTGCTGACTTTATTAGGAGCTCACCATATTCTCCACATTAGCAGGATTAGGGTTAATTTCATAACTATTTTTAGGCCTAAAGTGTAAAAAGTAGGTCTTATCAAAATTTAATTTCAATGAGTTACCTCTGAACCAGTTATTTATATTGTCAGTTATATTGTAAATATCTTCTTTAAATTTTGAGGGACTAGGATTTGTAATTATTATGCTTGTGTCATCTGCAAATAGATGCATTTTTGATGGGTCAGCTATTGTATTCGGAAGATCGTTTATAGAAAGTAGGAACAAAGGACCAAGTATTGAACCCTGAGGAACACTGGGTTTTATTTTGCCCCATTCTGAAAAAGTAGTATTATTAGAAAAGCTATTAGTACTCTCTGATATATGTCACTGAGGTAAAATCTTAGTGGTGCATTGGTTTTGCACCTGAATCCATAAAATTCACATTTTGATGGTGGTATATTATGATTTATGGAGTTGAATGCTTTTTCTAAGTCACAAAATATTCCACCAACTTAATTTATCAGTAAGTGCTAGTAATATTTCATTTATTAGTTTCAAGGAGGCTTTTTCAGTTGAATTATTTCTGAAGCCATATTATTCGGTTGCTAATATATTATTTTGATTGACGTGATGGTACAATCTTGTACATGTAACTTTCTCCAGGATCTTTGAAAAAGATGTAAGTAAAGAGATAGGTCTAAAATTGGTTATGTCCCTTCTGTCTCCTTTTTTCTATAAGGGCTTTATTTCAGAAAATTTTTATCTGGAGGGAAATATACCTGACAAAAGTGATTTGTTGCATGTGTATGTTAAAGGAACTGTGATGATAGGTGTATTTACTTGTAGTATTTTCGTAGGAATCCCATCATATCTGTGAGAGTTTTTGGATTTTAGCGATTTGAAAAATTTTTCAATTTCTTTGGGTGTTGTATATTTTAGTTTCATGTTTGAACAAGGGAGCTTAAAGTTTTTATGAAGACAGAGTACATGATTGCTATAATTTAATGAAGTTTTATCATTTTTAATGTTACTAGGTATTGTCAGCTACTGCAAGTAGTAGTTACTGAAAGAATTTGCAGGTATTAAAGGAAAAAACCACTGAAGATAAATTGAGTATTTAAATGTGTAGGAGTTTTTTTTGGGTACAATAAAGTAATAAATATATTGTGCATTTGTTGTTTATGGTAGTAGATACCTTCCTACCTTGTCTATGATAGGTCATTGATTACCTAGAGGCCTGTCTCAAGAAACACATAGCAGAGCCATGTGATTATGCCTGCCTGGAGAGGGAATAAGTCAGTTGGGACAACACCCTATCTTGTGATACTTGATTCAAGCTGGCTTGTTCAGTGCATGTGTTGGTTTTAAGGAGGCAGTTCAAGCTAGTTTTCCTATTCTGTTATTAACAGGAGAAGAGGACTGTCCACCAGAGACGATGTTCTGTGAATAATCATGTCCATCTGTTGCTGAATTGTGCAAGTTCTATTGGAGGTCCGTTGCTTACAATGTTATATGGGGGCTGCATTTGCATACCAAAAAAATGTGACATGGAATGATACTAACAGACAAATTCATCAGAATTTAGAGGTTCCATTTTTTCCCCATCACAATACAGAAATCAATGAAATTTTGGAATCAAAAAGTCAGCTGATGCGGGAAACGAGAAGTCCGACAATTAATGGCGGCCGCAGGCTCCTTTGGGACTAAAGGCGTTCGTAATCAAAGGGGTCTGAAGATCGGGCCATTCGTGGCGGCTTAGTTTAAGAAAAAATATTGTTTTCACGGTTTTGCAGTTTATAGTAAAGGAACAGAGACGTCTCGTTTGTCCAATTCACTTAGATCCTCATTCCAAGTGACCAATCGAACCTGACTTGAGTCAGTATGGTTGCGAACTTCGTGGATTCAATCGCCAGACTTCTGTCCAGGCAAAATGCTTCATCGAAGTGAACTACCTGCCAGTGACAACAGTCGTGTACACTTCAAGTCCTTCAGCTAAGACGACAAAAGCAAATTTATTTTATAAAGCAGCAATTTGATATTGCACACAAGTGTTTCGTGCGCAGGATGGATTTAACCTAATATTCGAAGCGCATGTCTGCTTTTAGCTTGTAGGTAAGAAGGCCACGAATTTTATCGGTCTCTGACAGACAGTCCCCGAAACGCTGGATATGAACAGTCTTTACAGTATCCTAATTACTATGAACATGAAGATATTATCATCATCACTACTTTTATTACTATGTACGGCGTAATGGACTCAGCTGATTTGTAATCCGGAGCCACCTGGTGGCTGCAATGCAATTATAAATGAGGTCAACGTATTGGTTACTTTCTGTCCAATAAGAGGTGTGGTAGAAAGCGCAAGTATTCCGCTGCGCTGTGTCTTTCTTCTGTCAGCCATTATCGTTTTGTTTGCCGGTTGGGTAGGTAAGGAGTTGAGAGAAAAGTTTTCCATTAGTACTGAAAATGAGGGCAAGGCAGACTTTCGTTATGTTACGCAGCAGATTGTTATAAGTTTGAGTTATTGCTTTGCGAAGCCAGGTTTGTGTGTTTTGCACTTCAAAGTGCACAATACAAATATCGCTTTGTTTCAGGTGTGATTGGTGGCAAGTGACACTTGATCGTACAGGAAGTTCGTTGATGCTGTATAATGTACAGCAACGGGTTCTCGAATCAAAGCATGTATGTAAAGGGATTGCGTTTTTTCTTTTCATTAACATAAACTTTGTTTTAGTTCTGATTTGTTATTTTTGCATAGTGACCTAATTCCTGTCACTTTATAAGCACGTTCGATATGTAAGACTTGAACGGAACGACTGTTTTGATTAGAAACCAAATTTCTAGGCAGGGTCCTTGTAGTAAACGATATTAGTCTAATTACTGCTGCTTGTAAATTTATGTTCTAGGTACAGAGGAGATCGGGATCAGTTGAAGACACGGTATTGGGCCAACCAACACAGTAATCAAAACGGACAAAATGAGAAGACAAATGTAAAGGGAAAGCAGCCTGGCGAGAAACTAAAGAAACCTCAGTGGGACTTGCATAATTTGCAGCCATTTCTGAAAAATTTTTATGTTCCTCATTCAGATGTTGCGAAGAGGTCTGTGTGTGTTTGTAGATGTAGGGATAACCCCTTTTTTCAAAGTATTCTATCACAGCCCATCAAACACAAACACATTTATTTTTTACTTAAGCATGACTAAATGTTTCGGCTTATGTAGACCATCACTGGACAACTGTTACATAAACTTTTCAAAATAAAGTACCGTATTTATTATAGAACTGTAACCGAGTGAACTTTGAAACGTGATTGTATACTTTCATTTGCTATACTGTGCTGTATTTTGATTCCAGATCTCTTGATGAAGTGAGAAAATACAGGGACAGCAAAGCTATCACTGTGAAAGGAAATAATGTCCCACATCCAAGCCAGTATTTTGAAGAAGGAAATTTTCCTGATTATGTCATGAGGGAAATTCTGTATGTCAGGTTTTCATTGTTGTAATTGTTTTTTCCCCCCTCCCCATGCCTTGGGTCTCTTAAATTTAATGACAATATTTACATATATTTCAGGAAACAAGGTTATACAGAGCCTACAGCAATCCAGGCCCAGGGGTGGCCCATTGCTTTGAGTGGGAGGGACATGGTGGGAATTGCACAGACTGGATCTGGAAAAACTCTTGCTGTGAGTCTAATTCTCTACTTTGAAAACTATATTATGGGCTGCTTTATTATATTGCTCATGTTATCCTGTCCATTTGCAGTATATGTTGCCTGCTGCAGTTCATATTAATCACCAGCAACGTCTGAGTCGTGGGGATGGTCCAATTGTCTTGATCCTTGCTCCAACACGAGAGTTGGCACAGCAGATCCAGACTGTTGCAAGAGACTTCGGGACTTCTCTCATTCGTAACACATGCATATTTGGAGGTGCCCCGAAAGGGCCTCAGGTATGATATGGATTTCTTTATGGCATTATTGTATTAGAAGTGTGTAATCCTTCATCCATAATATTTGAGACTTCAGCTTTGTCAAAATAGAAGAATGGTACAAGTTTACAGTGTGGTAAATCTCGTACTTTATACTTGTGTTATATTTAGTTGTTGGACCTAAGATGAATTGGCAATAAACCTGTCAGATACTAACCCTAACTCATATTTGGAACTTACAATTGCGACTTTTAATTATTATGATTGCAAAGGCAGTCTGTGTTCTGTTTTTGCTATTGGTGACAAGTTTACAGTGTAATGAATTATGTGTCTTTATTAAAGTTAACCATAGTACTACAGAACAATAGAGTCGGTTATTATTCATGACATGCCACTCTTACTAACCCCTGTTCAGCAAGGCCTTGTGTTAATGTTTATAGCAGTGTCTTGTATTAACGCAACTGATGTAAATATGATATACATGGTTCTTCTTTCTTAAATACTTTTTGTGATTAATGTCTTACATGCAATGTAATAAAAAGGCTGCCAGCATAGCAGTGCCCGTATTATAGAATGTAAGGTACTTCACAAAATGCATTAAATGTAAACAGCAACTGTACGGTGTCAAGTATGATGACATCAACAAAAACAATGGAATGTATTGAGGTTAGTGCCTGAGCCTTCATTTTTATGAGAACACTACTATTAATGATTAGGATTTATGTTTTCATTGCAGAGAGATTATGTTCTGATCAGTGGTTAAGCTTTTAGTTTGTTGTTTTAATGAGAAAGCCACACTGCTGGTTACTCATATCTTGATGTTTACAGTTTTGCCCCAGATTTTGCTCGTGTGCTTTCAGGAAACTTGTCAGAAATAAACCCCATCTACCTTCTCAACTATCAGTTGCTTAACAGTCACGATTATAGTTGGCAACCCATATAGCTTTGCTTGTTCTTGCTGAAAATTCTCGATGGGTGCCATTAACCATGGTGTTTATTGTAAATTTATTAAAATGTTTGGTCATAATTTTGCTGTGTATGGTTTTCTTATAAAAATATTGTCATGTACTTTAGTGTGCACATATATATATATGAAACCTGGCTCTTCAGTTTAGTAGTTACTTCCAGGAATAGTAATGTTAACCATTGGATTTTGGTTTTATTTGTGTATTTATTACTACCTGCAAGATATAGGCATATATTTTGGCACCAGTGATAAATGTGAGTATTAATGCATCACTGTAAACACATTTCCATTGATTTGCCACAAGCTTGGCTTCTTGTTGCGCTGTATGGATACAATTAGGAAAACGCTTTATTAGGATCAGCGGTGTACAGAATTATGCCAGGTAGCAGGCTTTTATATGTGGTTAGCTTTGACGCGTCACTGCATAAGAGATGGGGGTGTTTGGTTAGGTCCTGTACCAGCTGCTTTACTCCAGGGGAAATCAACTTTGGTAACACTGGATAGGGAGCTGGGTGGGCCATGGAGCCAGTGTGGACCTTTTGGAAAATGGAAAATATATTGCCCCTGTCAGGAATGAAACTACGATTCCTTGGTGGTCCAGCCTATAGCCTGGTCGCTATTGGAGTAGTATTCACATTATTTTGTTGGAACCAGGACACTTTAAGAAACCCCTCAAGGGTTCTGCAAGTGTCCTTCGTATGTAATGAAATGGGAAAATGATATTTTTGGTAATTTTTAATGTTCTTTATTTTGTTTGCCATTGTTATTTATAATTGGGTTTTGATTTTGTGTTACTCTGAATTACCAAAAGTACAGTTTTGTTGTTCATAAATGTGCCTAAATGCAGTATTTCTTTAACTGAAAATTAAAAAAATTTGTAAGTTACTTTTGCCCTCAAAAAGTACACTTTACTTCACTGAGGTTGCAACAAAGTTTAGGTTAGTCACAACAATTCCACGGATATGAAGAGTTGGAATTCTAGTGCATTACACCAGCTGTGCCATCCTGCCTGTCAAAAAACTTCATTCTCGCTATAGTGTCACTGTAGTGCTTGTTTCTCCTGCATAGCTTTACTTATGGTTAATGTCCAGTAAAATTTCTAGCCACATGCCTGGTAAGTGGCCTGTGATATTGTAGTTCTCCTGTAGCTGTTAAGGAACTTCATAATTTTGGCTGGAACCATTTGCTTAAGAATGTTAACTTATGCTGAAAGTCCGGCTATTCCAGGTTGTGCCAGCTGTAAAAAAATAAGATCTCAAGTGCTTTGTACACAAGCAGGCAGATTGGAAACTAAACATCGTGTTTAATGTTGATGCAGCTCTTATATGCTTGATGTAATCGGATTTTAAAATACTTGTAGGAATTAGCTAGTGAGTGTATGAGACTGTTCTTGCAAATTCCAAGGCCCGAGATTTGGAGCGTGGTGTAGAAATTGTTATTGCCACTCCGGGCCGCTTGATTGACTTCTTGGAGAGAGGAACTACCAACCTGAAGCGTTGTACTTACCTTGTTCTGGATGAGGCAGATAGGATGCTTGACATGGGGTTTGAACCACAGATACGCAAGATTATTGAACAGATTCGGGTGAGTTAAGACACCTAATGTAGGAATTACTGATGAACTGCTTGCAGCTGGTCAGTTTATCCTGCAGTCTTCCAAACTTAACCCCTTAATACCATATCTGATGTTGTCTTATGACTGTTTGTATATGATTAATTTGAAGAATTCTTAGTACATCCCCCTAAACTATTTAAAAATAATGCATGTATTTTTGTGTTTTATATTTCGCACTTGTTATAACACAAATGCTACCCTTCCAAATGCATTCTGCATAATCATTTTACCACTTGTTCCTGTGTAATAATAGTGTCTTTACATAGACTACAAATTGTTAAACTCTTTGTCAGGTTTTTAAATTTGTTTTGACTTAAATCAGCATTTCATATCTGTCAAAGTAGTGGACTTGCCAGATTGGAATAGTGGTAACATTGTAGATTGTTGTTTGGAAGGTGTACATTTTGAATGTTGATTTGTTTCCCAATTATCATGGATTATAGCTAACATGTGCATGGTTTTCTCATCTGTTTAGGTGAGTGAACTTACAGCACCCTAACGTGTAATGTAATCTCAAGAGCACCCACCTAATTGTGTAAATTTTCAAAGAGCTTTTGATGCAACAGTTTGGCTAGGTTTATGGTTTATAACGTGAGAAATAGGAATAGATGATGATATTGTGACCTGTTTTCAGGTGTGGGTTTATGAAGGTGTGTGTGTTGTGTGGTGAAGATGAGGTGACAGATTTTCTTTGTTTGTGTGTGTGTGTGTGTTGGGGTTGGGGGGTGCAGTGGAGAGTTATTCAGGGATGTTTAATATTTACATAGCAGACATTATAGAATGTGCTTTTAAAAATAGTTTGTATGCTCTATTAGTAGGAAAAAGGACAGTTCCAGCATTGCTATTTGCAGACGATGCAGACATTTCATTTTTTTTACTGTCAGTGTTTCGTAGAAGGTGATAGAGCAAGTTGCAGAATATTGCAGTAACTGGAACCTGAGATGTATATTAAATATTTAAAAAATGGTAGTATTTAAGGACGGAGGTAAATTAAAGAGAAATGATAGCTGGACAATGAATGACCAAACTATACAGGTGACAACTGACATACTTATGTAGTAGTATCTTTATACAGTAGAGGATAATGGAATAAACAAAATATTCATAGCTCTTTGCAAAGGTAAAAGTGCATTGGAATTAAGAATATCTATTGTTCATGGCCACATGGAATGCAAGGAATAAAGTTCTGTGACATAAAATTGAAGTTGCTTAAATTGTGTGTGACACATAAAGTGATTGTGGATATGGTGCTCAAATATGGGTCCTAGTGAGAAGGCATGGTAGGTTTTGTAAGGAAAGATGTCCTGGTGTGCTGCCAATAGAGTGGCTGAATTGGAATTAGGAAGATACTGAAGAGGAAAAAAATGTGTTACTGTGAAATATTGGCTGTTCGTGTTACATGCAATGGTTCATTATGTAGTGAGAAATTGGTATATATTCGAAATGAATAATTAAACATCGACAAGTGGTAAAGAAACTAAAGGAAGAGGTAGAAATTTGGGATTTCAATATATTGGGCAGTGTTAGTCAGAGAGGAATATAAATTGGGCATGTAGAATAATTAGAGATAATAGACGGTCTGTTCGTGGGTATTTGTCACAAGATTGTCTCGCTGTGCTGTAAATTGGAACAGTTAGGGTAAAGAGAATTGCATTAATGGCTGTATGTGTAATTAAGAAGTGGAAACCAGTAAACAAAGAGAAGAGTGAAGATTGTGTTGTTGTAGCAACAGCATCAGCAGCCATGAGATGTAGACCAGTGCACCTGAGTAAGTTTCAAGCTCTTCCCATCTCATTAGGCTCTGTGTAGTGTATAATGTTAAAACTTGTTAATACAGCCAGAGGCTTATGAGCTGGCAGAAAGCCATTGAAATATGTCATTCAATTCAGACATTTAAAAATCTTCACTTTTAATCCTTGATTACATTCATCTCTGATGCATAAGTAAAGTAAGCTTTGTTTGACAAGGTAGGTAAACATCCACTGCCCTGGAGGATAATGTTCCTCATACATACATACATACACACATACATTAATTATATATATATATATATATATACATGCACATGCTGCATATATTCATGCATACTTTACATACATATGAAGGTGTATCCGGAAGTTTCCCGACTCAGTGTCAGGACTAAGGCGACAAGTATTACAGTTTTCTGTCACTAGGTGCCAGAGTATTGCTGTGTTTTGAGTCCGTGTAGTTTTTGCAGCCATCCTCTGCATTGCTTCTCAGCAGGTGTCTGTCATATGTATTAAGTGCAATCCACAGTTTTTTAATGGCTGTAAAGGAGGCCAGAACTGCAATGGAAACACGTTCAATGCTTACAACCACTTTCAGTGTCAGTGTCATGGGGAGAACAGATGTAAGTGGTTTTTATGATACAGTCATGGGAAAACTTGGAAGTTACAAAAAAAATCAGTGAAGACTTACAATTTACCATTTGACAGGTAGGCCTATCACGTGGAATATGTTGAATTCTAAGAGAGGACCGGAAAGTAAAGCAGATCTGTGCAAAGTTTGTGCCTTGTTTGTTTACTGATGAGAAGCGGCAGCAAAAAATTTTGGCCGATAAAAATTATTTGTTTCCCACCCTCATAACCTGTCTGATTTGGCCACTTTTGATTTCATCTTGTTTCTGAAAATGAGAAAACAATGATGGCATCATTTTCAGGATGTCACTGAAATTCAGGAACAATGACTGACCACCTTTACATGTTTCCAAAATGTCAGGTCCTGCAGTGGCAGAAATGCTGGACCTATTGCATAAACTTGGAAAGGGACTACTTTGAAATGGACAGAATTGACCAATAACAGAGGCAGGCATGTATTTAGTTACCAACTCAGCATCGAAAGTTATGGATATACCTTCATAAGTTCCAGATTTCCATTATAGTTTGCTGATGTGCATGAATTACAGTTGTGGGTTAAAATGGTTTCAGCCTGATCGCCAGGTTTTGATGTGGTCTGCAACATGGCCCAAGGAAGTTCAGACACTGGCTGAGGATTTCCTGAATGATTACATCCAGGTGAATATTGGGTCACTGCAGCTTGCTGCCAATCACAACATAATGCAGATTGTGGAGGTGTGCCAAGAACAAGAGAAGGAGATGTTGTAAGAATGGCTTTCTTATTGTTTGTGCTGTAATGAGAAAATATTTTAGCTTAAGAACTGTGAAAGCATTGGACAGTTGAAGATGCTGCTAACTGAGAGACTTTGTGATTTCAAGATGATGTAGAAATGGTAATATCTTGAAACTAGAATGTTATGATGGGCTTGGTTTATTGCTGGAATGGGAGAAATGAGAAATGCATATAGATTTTTTAATGATAAAATGGGGTGGTTATCAGTAAGGTTGTGAGTAGGGTGGAGGTGTCTGGGATAGACTCAGGATAAAATCCATTGGCAGCATGTTTTATTTGGGGAAGTTATGGACAGGAGTATTGATGATTGAAGATTTCTGGCTGAGGACCTTTTATGTAGATGAAAAAAATGTGAAGGAATTAAGCTTCATTTCCACAGTTGTTTGGTTGAAGTGCAATTTGCAAGTACCCCTTGTGATGCTGTTTGCTGAACACCTTATAAGCTTGTGGAACTTCATGGTAGTATTGTATCTCTTTTTTTTTTTTTTTTTTTTTGGTTTTCTAAACTTCTTAGAAAATTTTGATTATAGGGGGGAAATAAAATGATAATTTTCTTTGAAAATAAGAAGAAAGGTGATGACATTAAAAAGTCTATTCAAAGAGAGGGGAGAGTA
>Ga0123355_10000876_pt1 | contig 41618 bp, 40 predicted proteins | sample TergutEmb28metaG_3_FD_89872 | JGI IMG/M metagenome (GOLD analysis project Ga0123355, IMG submission 89872) | Embiratermes neotenicus P1 segment gut microbial communities from Petit-Saut dam, French Guiana - Emb289 P1 | ecosystem: Host-associated > Arthropoda: Insects > Digestive system > Gut ...
AAAGCGATTATTGGGAATTTCTTTTATGTTGACATAAAAAGCCAGATGTTGCGCTCCAGGCTTACCGCCAAACTTAAAGCGTTCCCAGGACGGCTTAATAGTTGCGCCTAAAATTCCATCACCTGCAAACATTGAGCGTGCGTGCGGATCATCAGATGAGTAAATGTATCCACCTGGCTCTGCGATGAAATTGGTCAGCTCACCATTAAAAAAGGTGACAAGCGCAGTGCCTTCTGGCACGACAATGCGACTGCCATTTGTAATAATATTCGTCGAGCCCTTGACGTTGACTCCACGTCCCGCATCAGTATTTCTTTGAACTGCTTCAAACACGGCAGTCGTTGCCGTAATGCCTGGACGAGGAAGCAAATAGTCCTTCCACTGCTCGGCAAAGGTTCCACCAATTGCTCCTGTAAATGCGCGTACAAATCCAAATGCCATTTCAATATCCTTTCGTATCTGTTGTTGCTATCACTGTGTTTGTATCTGTCATTGCTCGCTATATGCTGTTTATTCCCCAGCTGGACGGCGGCGTCTGCGGGGTACTCTGGTCTCGACCTTCTGTGTGGTGTTAGCCTGTTGTTTGCCTTTTCCAGACTGTGAACTGCCACCCTGCCTAGTATTGCTACTGCTGCTTTGTCCATGTTTGTCCTTGCCGCCAGACTTACGTCTGCGACCTTTATTGCGACGATTCGAACGCTTGTGACCAGATCCTTGCTGCTTACCCGCCGAGTTCTCAGATTTTGCATCTTTCTTGTTTTCCTTAGAAGCATCTGAGCGACTGCTATTTTTACCATGACCAGCGTCACGATTACGACTTCTACGGCTTTTTCGACCCTTGCTACTTCTGTCACGGTGATCATCTGCGGCTTGTTTTCCGTTGTCAACAGCAGCACCATCGCTGGATCTGAGTCCCATATAATTCAAGCCGTCGGTTGAAAGTGATGCACTGCGTGCCTGCTTGCTTTCCTCTTCAAGACGTTCGAATTCTGTTGGCTCGATGGCACATGGACGCCCTCCGCAACCATGGTTACTGCCTTTGTCGCCACGGCCGCCCTTACGGTCCCTGCAACACATGCGCGTCAGAGGAACTACCATGCTGTCACCCTGCTTGTCAGGCTCATCACCTTTAAATTGCAGCTTTACTGTTTCGCGCAGAGCATCAAGTTCAACAACTTTACCACAGCCTCGTGGGGTATCAATACGTGCACCCTTCTTAGGTGCGCGACGGTTGAAATCTTTGTAGGCCTCAACCTCGTAGCGCAAACAACACATCAAGCGACCACAAACCCCTGAAATCTTGCTAGGGTTAAGCGGCAATCCCTGCTCTTTTGCCATCCTGATTGACACAGGTTCAAATTCGCCGCCCATCCTGCTGCAGCAGAGTTCTTCACCACAATGTCCCAGGCCACCTGCCATACGTGCTTCATCACGCACACCAATCTGGCGCATCTCGATACGACAGTGAAAATGTGCTGCCAAATCACGCACGAGCTGACGAAAGTCAATCCGTTCCTCTGCCGAAAAGTAAAAAATCATCTTTTCGCGTCCGAACAGAATCTCAATATCAGCTGGCTTCATGTCGATTTCGTTTTTTTCGATAAGTTCACGAAATGCAGGAAATGCAGCATGCTCCTCGTCCTGCAGTTCTTTGTCGCAAGCAAGATCATCGTCAGTTGCGATGCGCAATACAGGCTTTAGAGGTGCAGGAAGTTCACTGTGCAAAATCTCATGGTTGACCAAGGTACAGTCTCCCATTTCTGTTCCCCGCTCAGTAGAAACAATAAGCTTTTGACCAACCTGTGGCTCATGTCCACTCGGATCAAACCACAAGGTCTTTGAGTGTCGAAAGCGCACACCGACCACCTGAACAGTGGTATCGTCATCTTTGCTTTTGGCAGTATGTTTCTTAGCAGCCATCTGCTGCAATTCTGCATCCACTTCTTCAGTATCTTCTATCCCTGGGGACATTCTATGACCTCTCGTAAATCAAAAAGCAGAGCCTGAACCAGCAATTCAATCGCCACGTTGCTCGCAAGTCGTCTGCGCGCAATCGCAATGCATTCCTGTCCGTGGGCGAGCTTTGCCGGATTAAGTGCTGCGCCAACACAAGCCTGGCGCAACATGTCAACTGCATCAATATTTATCATGTCTGCATCTTCGGTCTCACTGTTGTTATCTGCAACAATACGTAAGCAGTCAGCAAGCAAGGTCGAAAACACGGTAAGCACCATCATTGTCTGACGTGTTTCAAACGATGATAGTCTTCTTTCATTATATCGCTCTAGCTGTTTTAATGCAGAAGCTTCAAGCAATTCTTTGCGCTCGATAAACTCTGCATCCATCACTGCGCGCATCTCTTCGACAGAGTCAAGCGCACTACGTAAAACTTCTCGTGCCATGCGCAACACATCTAGATCGTCAGCAGTTTGCAGATCACGAAAAGTACGTATGACCACTTGGCGTGACTCCTGTTGTTTGGGAGAATTCAAATAGTCGCGAGCTGCTGCCACAATATATCCATTTGCTGCAAGTGCAATATCTGCACGCTGTCCATTGATGCCTGTCTTTGCACTTAAGACTTCACGTGCACGCTGCGGACTCAATGGAGAAAAGCGATAAATTTGACAGCGTGACCTGATTGTCGCAAGCACTGCTTCAAGACTTGTTGAAAGAAGGATAAAAATTGTACTGTCTGTTGGCTCTTCTAGGGTCTTTAGAAAAGCATTTGCCGCGCTGACATTAAATAAATCAACATCGCGAATAACAAAAATCTTGCGACTAGCACGAGCAGGTGCCAGCTGTACTTGATAATTCAGCTCACGGATTTGCCCAACTAGATAGCCTCCCGCACCTTCTGGTTCAAGGATCTGAAAATCAGGATGCGTATTATTTTCGAGCTGCGTACAAATCGCGCAGGTACCGCAACCTCTGTCTGCGCACATCAGCTGCGTTGCCACTGCACGTGCTGCATTGATTTTTCCAAGCCCACGCGCACCGACAAATAAGTAGGCATGCGTGAGGCTATCTGTCTGCAAGGAGTGCTGCAGAGCACGAACAACACCGTCTTGTCCAATAACCTTATCCCAAAAATGCTTTGAACAGTCCATTAGTTGTCACACCCCAGCCTGCTGACAAGTTCTTGAATCTGGGCAGCAATGGCTGCCTTACTGCGTGTTGCGTCAAGCACATGAACACGATCTGGACAGGCAGCAGCGATCGCACGAAAGCCCTCACGCACGCGCTGATGAAACTCTACATTTTCACGCTCTAGGCGATCAGGAGTACCCGTCTGCGCTGCGCGCGCCAGACCTTGTTCCGATGGCAAATCGAGCACGATAGTCAAGTCAGGAACAATGTTGCCTGTTGCAAATAAGTTCATCTGCTCGATTTGTTCGATATCAAGTTCACGTCCATAGCCCTGATAGGCAGTGGTCGAATCAGAAAAACGATCACACAGTACGATTGCGCCACGCGCGAGTGCAGGTGCAATCGTTTCTGACACCAGTTGCGCACGAGCTGCCTGATACAAAAATAACTCACTGCGCGCGCTAAGCTCACTGTTGCCAGCATCAAGCAAAATACTACGAATAGCCTCACTAATAGCACTTGAGCCTGGATCACGCAAAGTCAACACCTCATGACCCTTAGTTCGCAAGGATTGCGCAATCAATTCAATCTGAGTTGATTTACCGCAGCCCTCTCCCCCTTCAAAGGTAATGAAAGTTCCTGTTCTGTGCGATGACTGTCCACAATGGAAGAATTGATTTGGACTACCCTCGTCCCCATCATCGCTACATTTTCGATATGCGGCATACACATCCCCACCACAGACATCAATTGCAACAACTGCGGGGAAATCGCGCAGTTCCAGACACTGGACAGCCTCTGTCCCTAAATCTGACCAAGCGACAACTTCGCTGCTTATAACATGCTGTGCCAGAATCGCAGCAGCTCCACCAATCGCGGCAAGATATATTGCACCATGTTTACATGATGCTTGCTTATAGGCATCGCTGCGACCTCCTTTACCTAAGGCTGTCAGCATGCCATGTGGCATCAGCGTAATCTGACCTGCGTCCATGCGCTTCGAGGTGGTTGGCCCAATCGAGCCAAAGGGTAGTTCTGGAGCACCAGAATGTGCGGGAGTCGGTCCAGCAAAGAAAATTAACTGCCCACTCAGTAGCTTCATCAGTTGCAAGGCCTCTGCATCGCCTGCTTGCACACTGCGAGTCAAGCGTTCCATCGAAGCATCGCGCAAAGTGTAGCAATTACCACTTAGTAGCAATTCGTCGCCAGCACGCATGCTTGCACGTACATCCTCTGACAGAGGTAACTGATATGTCTTTTTCTTATTCATTTCGCTTATTCCAGTATATAGCCTTAAAGGCAAAAGCGGCAGCTAGTCCAACGACTATTGCAGAAATTGCCATCGTGATGCGTGGCCCTGTTAAGGGCAGATACAAAAATTCGTCGATTCCAACTCGCCCAAGTCCGCGCCTGAGATAACCGCTAATTGCATCGCTTATTGGCGTCATTATGACTACTGATGTCAACATGGATACCCTCAGTACGCTTTCTGTGGCAGCAAAAACACGTGCACGCATATCTTCACCAACACTACGCACTATACAGTTCAAGCCACTTAACACAACTCCTGCAGCACACAATCCTCCGGCAACAGCGTATATGCCTGCAATAAAGTACTGCTCATTAAAAGCAAAGCCCAGCATGCCTGCAGCAAATATTGCAAGGAACGCAGGAAGCAGTAGTGCTGCATCAAGGCGTGTAGTAAGTCGAGGCATAATAGCCGCTCCAATTGCGACACCAATTGTTGCAAGAGCTAACATGAATATCTGGCGTGAAGCTGATAAAGCATATATTACATAAAGTGAATCAGCTAATGGGATACTACCCTTAAGTGATGCAATGTAGCTAAGTCCCACAGGAATGGCAGCTCCTCCACCGACAAGCGCAACAGACAGTGCAATCAGTAGGGTACGCAACTGAGGTTTTGTACGCAAAAAGCGAAAAGGTGCGATCGCGTCCCTCGCAAGCCTGCGAATGCTGAGCGGTGGAAGTCTTTCAGAGCTTGGTGCGCTAGACCTGCGCACAAACAATAGAAGCGCAGCAGAAAATGCAAAGATGAGCACATTAACCGCATGGCCAATACCTGACTGTACAATCAGAGGGCTCCAGTCAAAAATCATCTGCGCAATATTGGTAATGTCGAGCTCAATCACTCGCATAACAGCCTGTTCGAAGCCACGAACAATGGCTGCTGCCATAACAAGCCCCATAACCATGGCAATGCGCTGACTGCCATACATAAATCCATTTGCACGTACACGACTATCTTTTTCTACTATGTCAGCAGTCATAACATTGCGTGCTGGCCAGTAAAACTGACTTGCTGTTTCCATGAGGAATAGTGCGATATAGATTGCAAGTAACGAATTGCTCAGTAGTAGTACCAGCACCAGCAGCATACGTGCAAGATCAGAGCAGAGCATGATTGCACGCTGATTGAAGCGTTTTGCCACTGCGTCTGCAAGCGCAGCAAACAGTAGTGCCGGTACAAGCTTTGCCGCCATAATGCCAGCCACTGCCATAGAGGATCCGTCCGACATCTGCAAGACTACAGGAATTAGGATGCCAACAATTAGCCAATCCCCTAGAGAAGACAGAAATTGAGCAGTCCAAAGCCTTCGAAAAGCAGAATTTTTCACAAGGTGGTAATGATCACTCATATCGTCAAAGTACCAGCCAGAGATAAGCAGGGCAGTAATAAGGGGCGCTCCTCTTTAGCAGGAACGCCCCTTATACATTACTAGCCCAAATCAAGACCCTGTTCATAAGTGCCACGCTTTTTTGCACGCGCGGCAAGCAGGCGGTCAATATGCACAAATAATTCACGAAGCGCAGTTGGAATAAGCGCGATTAGCATGCCCCAGAACCATTGCTCTGCGCTCAGCGGCGTCAACGCAAAGATATGCTGGAATGGCTCGAGTACTATGAAGGCACCAAAGAGTACAATCATGCCAATCGCCGCCCAAAAGAGCGGCCAGTTATCCCTAACCGACTTTCTAAAGATTGACTTTGAACTGCGTACGTTAAAAATATGCAGAATCGATGACCACCCAATCGCAAGGAAGGCCAAGGTTTGACCCAAAGGATCTGACATTCCTTGCGAAATATAGTATCCATCGTTGATTAGAAATGCACCATACCAGTAGCCCAAAAGACCCGAGATTGTAAAGAAAATCACCTGGCGAGTTAGGAACTTAGCAATTCCGCCGCCAAAGAAACTCTCGCCACGCTTAACAGGTTCCCTGTCCATCAGATTAGGATTCGCAGGCTCATTGGCAAGGCGTAATCCTGGTATTCCATCACCCACAACGTTAATCAGCAGCAGCATAATAGGAGTAAGGATCAGACCCCAACCTGCAACTTGACCAATTAGCATGATGGCAACCTCAGACAGATTGCAGGCAAACAGGAATAAGATTACCTTCTTTACAATCCGAAAGACATTGCGTCCCTCGCGAATAGCATCAACAATCGTTGCAAAATTATCGTCAGTTAAAATCATGTCTGACGCACCTTTTGCAACTTCTGTTCCTGTAATGCCCATAGCAACACCCACATCGGCAACATTCAGTGCTGGTGCATCATTAACCCCGTCACCTGTCATCGCAACAACAGCATCATTCTTTTGCCAAGACTTTACAATGCGTAGTTTATCTTCGGGCGATACACGTGCATACACGGAATATTCTTTAACGTGGTCATTTAGGTATTCGTCGCTCATATCAGCAAGTTCAGCACCTGTTACTACGCACTGACCTTCATCAAGTATGTCAAGTTCTTCGGCGATTGCTTTTGCCGTAATGGCATGGTCGCCTGTAATCATGACCGTACGAATACCTGCACACTTCGCCACCTTGACTGCTTCAAGTGCTTCAGGACGCGGCGGATCAATCAAGCCAATCATGCCAAAGAGGTTCAGATCAGACTCAACACTGTCCAAGTCTTCTTCATTTGGCAACTCATCAAAGCGCTTTCCTGCAATAGCAAGTACACGTAGCGCCTTGCCTGCAAACTCATCATGCACTTTGCGAGCTTGTGTCAAATTCTCGCTGGATTCTGGGCACAAAGGCAGCCAATCAAGAGCACCTTTTGTCAAAACAACGTATTTGCCATCACGCTCATCCTTTAAGATAACCGACATTTTTTTACGTTCACTGCTGAAAGGAATCTCGGCAATGCGCTTATAGGTGTATTTCAATGCTCCATACAGATCTTTAGAGTCAAGCAGCTTCATGATGCCGACTTCAGTCGCATCGCCAAAGTATTGCTTTTTGCCATCTGCGTCCATTTCAATTTTTGCATTACTTGCGCGTCCAAAGCCCTTTATGAGCATTTTTTGAGTTTCATTAAAGTCGGAATCTGCGCCAAAGACCCCTTCGTCACGACACCACAGCTGCGTAATTGTCATCTGGTTCAGCGTCAGTGTTCCTGTTTTATCACTACAGATAACTGAAGCATTGCCCAAAGTTTCAACAGCAGGCAATTTACGAATCAAGGCATTCTTTTTTGCCATACGCTGCACGGCTGTAGTCAGCGTCAAGGTTACGGTCAGTGCAAGCATTTCTGGCACTGCTGCAACGGCAAGTGCAATGGCAACCATAATCATATCGATATAGTCAGCACCGCGCATTATCCCCAGGGCAAAAAGGAATACGGCAGATACAATCGCAACCCAACTGATGATGCCACCCAGTCCATCAAGACGTTTTTGCAGTGGTGTTTTTGAGCGCTTGCCACCCTTTAAAAAGTGCGCGATGCGTCCCATCTGGGTATCCATGCCTGTAGCAACCACGACAGCAAGTCCATTGCCTGCAGTAATGACCGTACTTGAAAAGACCATGTTCGCCTGATCGCCTGGCAACAGCGTTCCCGAGAGGTCTGCGCTGGCGTCTTTTTCTGCGGCCTCGCTTTCACCCGTCAAAGCTGATTCATCAGAAAACAGCGATGCGGATTCGATTAAGCGTGCGTCAGCAGGCACGATATCGCCTGTCTTTAGAACAATGATGTCACCAGGAACCAATTCGGAAGTATCCATAGTTACACGCTGACCATCACGTATAACCGTACAGTCAGGTGAAGTCATTTCTTCAAGTGCTGCAAGAGCACGCTCTGCTTTGCCTTCTTGCGTCATTGCAAGAAACAGATTCAGTATTACGATACCAAGGATTACACTACCCTTGATGAAGTCAGAATCATGCTGAGTAAAGGCCATGTAATAAGACAGCCCTGCTGCAACCAGCAAAATGATAATGGAGCGGTCACTCAAATGGTGCAAGACACCGCGAATGAAGCCTTCCTTCTTTTCTTCTTCAAGGACATTTTTGCCACCAGCTGCCTGTAATTCTGTGACACGTTCTTCAGACAGTCCCGCCTGCGGATCTACCTTTAATTCGCCCAGAATTGCCTCAATTTTGTGCTCATACCATTTATTCTGACACTCAGTTGAATTGATTTGTTCTACTTTCATTAAAACCCGTTCACTCGATTTTTACACGCCTATTAATAATAGCAGTCCGACCGTACATATCAGATGCAAGTCTTGCTTACCACTTATCATGTGGTGGCTATATTGTGCTTGCCAGACTGTTTTCTGGCCTCAAATTTGCATCAGTCCCTATGAGGCAATCGTCGTCATGTTGCGCATGTAGGGACGCAATACTTCTGGAATGGTAACACTACCGTCAGAATTTTGATAATTCTCTATGATGGCTGCAAAGCAACGGCCCACTGCAACAGCACTCCCATTTAAGGTGTGCACGTGACGTGATCCTTTGAAGTTCTCTGGATCACGATATTTAATACTAGCACGACGTGCCTGAAAATCTGTACAGTTCGAACACGACGATATCTCTTTGTAGTCATTGTAGGACGGCAGCCAAACCTCAAGGTCATAGGTCTTTGCTGCACTGAATCCTAGATCGCCTGTGCATAGTTCAATTCTGCGATAGGGCAGGTTGAGCGCTTCAAGAACGCTCTCTGCCTGCAAGGTCATTGCTTCCAGTTCGTTAAAACTGTCTTCTGGAGTAGATAGGTGGACTAGCTCTACCTTGTCGAATTGGTGAACACGAATCATGCCTCGTGTATCGCGTCCCGCACTGCCTGCTTCTTCGCGAAAGCAGGGAGCACTTGCCGTATAGTGCACAGGCAATTGCTTCGCATCCAAGACCTCGTCGCGGTGAATGCTCGTTAGGGTTGCCTCTGATGTAGGTGTTAAGTACAGCTGCCCTGCAGTGATGCCGCCATCATGTGCATTGGCATCGCCCTCTGTCTGTGTCTTGTACAGGTCATCTTCAAACTTTGGCAACTGTCCTGTGCTAAACAAGGTATCAGTATTTGCCAATACTGGCGGCCACCACTCTTTGTAGCCAGCATCAAGGTGTAAGTCAAGCATAAAGTTAATCAGTGCACGTTCCAGCTGTGCGCCTGCACCGCCCAACAGCACAAAGCGACTTTCTGCCAGTTTGACCGCACGCTCAAAGTCAATAATGCCCAGTGCTGGTCCTAAATCCCAGTGTGCCTGTGGCTCAAATCCTTCTGCGGCAAAATCGCGAGGTATTCCCCAGCGCTTCAGCTCGACATTGTCATTCTCATCTGTACCCACTGGCACACTCGCATCTGGTAGATTAGGAGCTGTAACTGCCAGTTCGCGCACCTGTTTGTCAAGCTCTGTTTTTTGCACATCGATAGCTGCAATGTCAGATTTGAGTTGTGCAACCTCAGCTTTTGCTGTTTCTGCATCTGCGCGCCTTCCCTCTTTCATCAAAGTACCGATTTGTTTTGATGCAGCATTACGCCGTGCCTGCAAGCCCTCAAGTTCTGGGATCAGTTTGCGGCGCTGCTCGTCAAGCGCAAGAAATTCATCAGCATTCCAGCCTGATCCGCGCGCTGCCATCGCATCACGAACCAATTGTGGATTATCACGAATAAAACGAACGTCAAGCATTGGTCAAACTCCTTTGCTTATGAGCCAGCGAGGAAGGTCATTATAGGATTGTGAAATATTCCAGCGGCCATCAGTACAACCACTATAAGGACTATAGCTGCAACAGCACAAGGTGAATAGCTGGTTTTTGCGGGATACGACGTCGCAGGTTCAATGTCTGCGTCTGTAAAAGTAGCTTCTATCTCTGCAGCAAGATTTTGACTATCTGCCATGCCTTCTTTTTCTGCATCAAGTGCATCTGTGACAACGGTCGTCTTCTTCTGAGACTCGCCAAAGAAACTTGCGCGGATTAAACGTATGTAATAGAACGCACTTACCACTACCATGACGACAGCAAAGACAAGCAGTGCATACTGCTGGGCTGCTGCAGTGATCAAAAATACGTTGAGTTTCGCGAAGAAGCCCAAGGTTGGTGGTACGCCAATCATTGATACAGCAATGATTGCAAGTGCCCACGCAGCACCTGGCCGCCTCTCTGATAAGCCATTCAAGTCAGCGACCATACTGCCCTCGTGTGCGCTGATGAACAGTACACCCATTGTGGCAAAGGCTGCTGCCGCAACATAAAGTATCGCCGCATTTAGAGCAAACAGTGAGCCATCTAAGCCCATTGCCATCATCGCTATGACAAGCAGAATAAAACCTGCGCTACTAACACCCGAATATGCCATCATGCGACGAATATTAACTTGCATCAAAGCGGCAAACGATCCGACAATCATGCTAAAAATTGCCATCACCATGAGCATTTCTGCCACCTGTGGAACTGGCTGCGAAATAATAAATATGAGACGCGCCAATACCACCGTAACTGCCACCTTTGGCACAACGGCAGCAAACGAGAGTGCCCAAGACTCGGCACCCTCATAAGCATCAGGCGCCCACCAGTGAAAGGGTGCAGCCGACATTTTTGCAAACATTCCTAACACCACCATGCCAACAGCTATCAGGGTTAGTGCGTTGTTAGACAAGCTTGCAAGTCCTGCAAAAGTCGTGCTTGCAGAAAGCCCCACAAGAAAGCTTGCTCCATAGAGCATAATGAGTGTCGTAAGTACCGAGAGCAAGAAGTACTTCATCGCACCTTCAAGTCCCTTTATGCGATAACGCCTATATCCCACTAGAACGTAAGAGGGCATAGTCGCCAACTCCAGCGCTAAAATAATGACAATGATGTCAGTAGCGGCAACCGCAATTACTGCGCCAATGGCTGATAGCATAGCAAAAGCAACAGCTTCGCGCGTGCGTCCCAGACCACCATTCTGCCCAGAACCAAAGGTCCACAGGCACCACAGTGCGGCAAGTAGACAGATTATGACTGCCGCAAACCGAGCGTCAGGCGTAAAGAAATAGCGTCCGCCAAAGAGCAATGCGCCTGGCACAGAAAATCCATAACACAGCGTAGCAAGAACCGAGCAAGCCAATCCTACTAATGATGCTCCGCGGTCTTTGCCAGGCAATAGATTGGCAAATAGTGCCCAAAAGGCTGCTATCAGCAGCAACGCAATAGGCAGCAGTATTCCATAGCCTTGAAAGGGTGGCAGGAAACTGCTTACAATATCTGTTTGACCCACAACCATCAGTAACTATGCCCCAAATATCCGCGCAAGATCAGTTGCAAAGGGATCAGTGAACTGTAAAATCGTGTTCCAATATACGCCAATAACAACAATCATCACTGTGATAGGTGCAAGAACTGCAATCTCGCGCAGGTTAAGATCCTTTTGACCTGCAACTTTTTCTGATGGTTCACCAAAGATGCTACGCTGCATTAACCACAGCATATAGGCACCACCGCAAAGGATGCCAATACCTGCAAGAATGGTAAGAACAGGTGGCAGTGCAGGGCTCTCCCATGAGCTCAGAATAGAGAGAAATTCTCCGACAAACCCAGAAAGAAGCGGCAAGCCCATGCTGGCAAAAGATGCTAAGCAGAAAAACCCTGCAAAGCGCGGCATCTGTGCTGCGATGCCCGACAATTCAGATATTCGCAGTGTTTTTGTTCGTTCATAAATCATGCCAACCATGAAGAATAGCATGCCTGTTGTCAGTCCGTGACTGATATTCACTGCCATTGCCGCATTAAAACCAGTTGCTGTACCTGCAGCAATACCCAGCATGGCAAAGCCCATGTGACTGACAGAACTGTAGGCAACAAGCTTTTTGATATCGGTCTGTGCAAAGGCAACAATTGCGCCATACAAAATCGATATTACTGCAAGGATTCCCAGCGTCAACTGCCAAGTCTCAAAAGCGTCAGGCAATATAGGCACTGATATGCGCAAGAATGCGTAAGTTCCCATCTTTAGCATGACGCCTGCAAGCAGCACACTTGCGGCTGTTGGTGCCTGTACATGTGCATCAGGTAGCCAAGTATGCAGCGGAAACACAGGTACCTTTACTGCCAATGCCAGGAAGAATGCAAGGAATATCCACCACTGCAGTGACCATAGGCCGCCTTCTCCTGCAAAGGCAATCGGTGCAAGCTCGCGCAGCTCGACCATGTTAAATGACCCTGTCATGATGAACAGTGCCACAATTCCTACCAGCATGAACACTGAGCCCAAGAACGTGTACAAGAAAAACTTCATGGCAGCATAGCGTCTGCGTGCTCCACCCCACTGAGAAATGAGGAAGAACATGGGAACAAGGACAATCTCCCAAAAGACATAGAACAGTACCAAGTCCAGAGCGGCAAAGACACCTGTTAGTCCCATCGACAGTAACAGTAACATGGAAAAATACAGGCGTGGCTTGACATCAATCTTCCAACTGGCAACAACTGCGAGCATAAACAGGAATGTAGAAAGCATCACTAATGGAAAGGACAAGCCATCAAGTCCCACATGATAATTTACGTTAATCTGCGGTATCCAGGCAATTTTTTGCTCGAGCTGCATCCCATCAGCACGACCGTAAGCAATAACCATCCAGGTGGTCAATGCAAAGTTTGCCACCGTGATTACCAGTGCAGCCCATTTTGCATAGAGCTCGTAGCGTTTTGGCAGCAGTGCTATAGCAAGCACGCCAACCAGGGGCAAGAAAATGATGAGCGAAAGCATGAACGAAGGCATGATTCTTATAGTCCTCTCAACACAAACACAATTACAAATGCAGCTAACAATACTATTCCAGCGCCTAACATCAGACGTTGATACCACTGAACTTCACCACTTTGAACGGTGCGTAGACGTCCTCCTATAATGACAGATAATTGTCCGAGCCCATTAACAAAACCGTCAATGACGCGCACATCGAAAATACGTGCAAGGCGTGATGACAGAACAAAGCTCCAGCTAGCGCCGTTAACAATGCCATCAATTATATGGTCATCGAACCATTTTGCAGCGCGTGTTTTGGCAACATATATCCAAGATATGCCATTTACTGCACCGTCTATGACACGCACATCAAATATGTAAGAAAGACGTGCAAACTGTTGATACAGCCAGGTCACACCATCAACTGCACTGTCAAGTATTTGTACATCCAGGCGCCACAGGGCATAGGATAGCCAAAAGTAAGGTCTAATTATTACATGTTGATACAAAGCATTCAGATAGGTATCTGCTGCTATTGCTGCAGATGCAGTAGCATATGACGGTCTGGCAAAAGTCGTTTTGAGTTGTGTGCGATATGCGTATGCCAGAAAGCCCATACTTGCACCAAAGACCATTACACCTGTTGATATAGCAACCATGTACAGGGGTGGCCAACCAGCAGGATAGCCCAAGAACACGCCCAGCGGGATAACAGCAAGCCCCGTTACTGCTGCTAATACCGCAAGAACCGCTATGGGAACAGTTTCTAGTGTGCTTGCGTCGCGCGCATTAGCACTGCCCTCTGTTTGCGGCTTGCCAAAAAAGATTGTGAACCAAGATTTGAAAACATAGAATGCGGTGAGTGCGCCTGCAATTGCTATTCCCGCAAAGGCCAGATAATTACCTGTGTCATGTCCATGATGTAGCAGAGCTTTAAATATTTCGTCTTTTGAGAAAAATCCAGAGAGTGGCACTACACCTGCAAGTGCAAAAGCACCAATGCTAAAACTTGCAAACGTTACGGGCATACGTTTCGCAAGACCACCCATTTCCTGCATATATTTTGTACCAGTGGCAGCAATGATGGCACCTGCCGCAAGGAACAACAGTGCCTTGAAGAAAGCGTGAGTTATCGTATGAAAGGCTGCGACAAAGCCAGCACCAACCCCAAGTGCTGCAAACAGAAAGCCTAACTGGCTAATGGTAGAAAATGCAAGAACCCTTTTGAGTTCTTTTTGAAAGCAGGCAAGCAGACCACCATACAGAGCAGTAATCACGCCTACGGCAAGAATGATGTTCATTGCAAGCGGATACAGAGTCAGCACAGGCAACATGCGCAGCAGTAAAAACACACCGGCTACAACCATAGTCGCTGCATGAATCAGTGCAGAACCAGAAGTCGGACCCGCCATTGCATCTGGCAGCCAAATTGACATTGGAAACTGTGCAGATTTGCCAATTGCTGCCCATATTAACCCCAGGCAGACAACAGCAAGCAGGAATGGTGACCAACTAGCTGCAGTAGCAAAAATTTGGCTAAGCTCAAAGGACTGTGCCGCCACAAAAATTGCAGACAATGCAATAAAGAATCCTACGTCTCCTGCACGCGTGACAAGGAATGCCTTTTGTGAGGCCTGGCGTGGAGCTTTGTTGCGATACCAAAACCCAATAAGGAAATATGAACACACGCCCATAATCTCCCATAGAGCAAACTGTAGCAAAATATTGCCCGAGAGCACAAAACCCAGCATTGCCGCAAGAAATAACGACATGATGCAGTAGAACCAACCAATGCGCTCATCATCTTTCATGTAATGAAGTGAATATATCTGAACGCACAGACCAACAATAGACACCATTAGCAGCATTATGACTGCAAGAGAATCAACCGCAAGTGACAGGGTCAGCGGAATTGCGCCTATGTGACCCAGAGTCCACTGCAGGGTATAAAATGCCTCGTTAACGGGGCCGCCTGGCCAGATTGCAATCGCAGCAGCAACAGCGATAAAGAAACTCATTGTTAGGCAGGCAATGGGAACATAGCGCAAAGTTTTACGTAGTTCACGCGGCAAGCAAATCAGCAGCGCAAATCCGAAAAATGGGAACAAGGGTGCCAGTGCAACCCACCATAAATTAAGTTGCGGCACCCATGATGTTACGGGTGCCAGTGCATTTGTAAAAATCATACCATCAAACGAATATGATCCTGGTAAGCACGCTATGGCTGTTGCTATGTTTGCTACTTCTAGCACAATCCCTTTTAAGCCCATCCTATCCTATTACTAATCTGCTGCTAGCCCTTGAGTTCGCGCAAATCTTCAACTTTACTGGTTCGTGCACGACGGTACAATGCTACAACCAGCGATAGTCCAATTGCTATTTCAGCGGCACCCAACACCATGATAAATATTATGAAAAACCAGGCATGGGGCTGTGCGCCAGGCACAAATCGTGCCAAAGCAACCAAGTTCAGCGTAATGGCAAAAAGCATAATTTCAAGCGACATCAAGATGCTTACCGCAGCTTTGCGCGATATTGCACCATAGAGCCCAACCGAGAACAATGTTGCCGAAAACAGGAGTGCTGTGACTAATCCAACTTCAGGCATGGCTGTCCTCCTGTCCCTCTGCTGACTGTTGTTCCTTCTTTTCATCTCTGAGTGGAGCATTTAGCGTAGCCGAATGCTCAGACAAAGGATCTTCAATACGAGCTGCTTTGTCTTTTGCAATGCGCTCACCATCGAGATCACTGTCTTTGCTCCACCAGACTGCTGCAATCAGAGCCGCCAACAACACCAGGGATGCAATTTCAAAGGCAAAAGCATGACCATCAATTGCGAAAAGCTCTGCACCAAAGTCTGCCAATTCCATTGGCTCCTGTGCAGTGGTAAAGGCTGCCAATTCAGGAGTCATGATGATTCCATAGGCAACCAGTCCCAAAAAAGCGAGTGACAGAATCACCGCAGATACGGACAACTTTGACTCTGTGCAAGCACTCTCGTAGGAACGATGTGTTACCATGACGGTAAAAATGGTGAGGATGCTGACAGCACCTGCATAAAGCAGCAATTGGGTGACAGCTAGATATTCTGCACCCATAAACCAGGTCATGCCTGCAACTCCAATTGCGCAAAGCAGCAGCCAGTATGCGCCATGTATGACGTTTTCTGCACTGATGCAATTAATGGCTGCAACAAGGATGACAAAGCCTAGAACACTAAATGCTACTGCACTAAGCATCGCTTGCCTCCTTTTTTGCTGCAGTTGCAGGACGTGGCTTCTTTGGACGTCTGTAGGCAGGAACATCTACCAGTAAGTCCAATTCAAGTAATTCTGGATCTACGTGAGCAAGTTCATAGTCGTGCGCCATCTTGATTGCACAGAAAGGACAGACTTCAACGCATAGACCGCACATCATACATCCTCCACGACGATAGAGCCAGCGATTAATATGTCTGCTGCGGTCTTCTGCAACAGTGATGTCAATCTCAATCAGGTCATCAGGACACTCCTTCTCGCAAACCCTGCAAGCAGTACAACGATGTGTGCCGTCTTCAGAAGCGTAATTGATTTCGACTGCCCAACGTGCGCGCTGCGGAATTTCAAGTCGTTCCTTAGGATACTGCACTGTTATGGGACGTCTAAATAGATTCTTAAACGCAATGCGCAGCGACAGGAATATGCCGAGGGGTATGCGGCGCTCTTTCTCGTTAAACATGCGGCTCATTGTGCTAAGCACCTGCCCCAAAAAGCGTTTGTACCGCGCGCAATCCTATCGCAAACACTAATACCCAAATAAGAGTAAAAGGAATGAGTCTTTTCCATCCCAATGCTGCCATTTTGTCTACACGATAACGTGAGAAATTCCCGCGTACCATCATAAACAAAAATATGATGATGTAGGATTTAATTATCAGCACCATGGGAGCAAAAATGCCCATCGAATGTGGATCAATGCCTGGCAGTGTCCAACCACCAAAAAACAAGGTTACGGCAAGTGCTGCCATAACAAAGTTGCCTGCAAATTCTGCAAGGAATATAAAGCCAAAACGCATGGCAGAATATTCAGTTGAAAAACCTGCGACCAGCTCGCTTTCTGCCTCTGTCATATCAAAAGGAGCCTGATTGGTTTCCATTTGCGCACAAATCAAAAAGATGACTGCTGATGGCAGTGCAGGGATGACAAACCAGAAACCGTTTGCCTGTGCCAGAACGATTTCGGACAGATTCATGCTACCTGCAAGCATAATTGGTGGCAAAACCGACAGCAGCAATGGTATCTCAAAGGTAATCGCAGCACCAACAGATCTAACTGCGCCAATCAGTGCATACTTATTATGGCTCGCCCACCCTGCAGCAAATACCCCCAGAGGAACTAAAGTCAGAAAGGCCAGAATCATCATGACGCCCATATTCACATTTGCAGCCACCATCGTAGGGCCAAAGGGAATAAAGGCAAAAGCTGTCAGCATGGGCACAAATATAATGATCGGTGCCAAGCAGTACAGCCCCTTGTCGGAAAAATTCGGATGGCGGTCTTCTTTCGTCAGCAGCTTAATGACATCAGGAACGAGCTGTAAAATTCCTGCAGGACCTAAGGTATTTGGCCCAATGCGCAAGTGAGCTGCTGCAAGAACTTTGCGCAACATGTAAATGATAGATGCGCCACTGACCATCATAATGGTGACAACAAAGAGCATCCATAAAAGTGCTTGCAACCAGACATTCATTAGCGATCAACCTCGCCAAAGCAAAAATCAAATGACCCCATGCCCACTATTGCATCTGCAAACATCATATTGGGCAACAAGATTTCAGCTATCCCCAAAGAGTAGAGCGTCGGTGGACGATAGCGCATGCGCACAGGCTTATCACTGCCATCTGAATACAGGTGGATACCCACTTCTCCACGCGCAGATTCGACAATCCCACAGGCCTCGCCTTCTGGCACACGAAGAACTTTGGGCATTTTTGCTTTAATGTCACCCGGTGGCATGCCATCTAAACATTGCTCAATAATGCGCAGCGATTGACGAATTTCATCAAAGCGACAGGTAACACGGTCAAATACGTCACCACCTGTTCGAGTCATAACATCAAAGTCAAACTGATCGTAAGCATCGTAGGGACGATCACGACGCACATCAAAATCTATGCCAGATGCACGTAGCACGTGACCCGTTGCACCATAGTTCAGTGCATCATCTGCGCTCAGCACTCCAATGCCTTTTGTACGTATTTGAAAAAGCTCAGATTCGAATAGGCTATCCCAGTGCTCTTCCATGCGCTCAATGCCAATTTTCAGATAATCTCGCAGCAGCTTTTCTGCGCGAGGCGTGAGGTCACCCGTAACTCTGCCAGGACGCACATAGTTAAACATTAGACGCTGTCCTGTCATTTCTTCAAGCACGTCAATGAACAGTTCACGATCTTTTTGCATGTACAGGAATATCCCCATCGCGCCACTATCAAGTCCCATGGGACCTATCCACATGTAGTGGCTGGCAATACGATTGACCTCTGCCATCAAGCAGCGCAACCACTGAGCACGCGGAGGCACTTCAATCTCTGCAAGTTGTTCTGTCGCAAGAGCAGCAGCAGTCTCCACGGTAATGCCAGACACATAGTCTGCGCGATCAACGAGAGTTGCCAGCTGGTGATAGCGACGATGTTCTGCAAGTTTTTCAATGCCGCGATGCAGTTGCCCCACATGAGCTTCACCAGACATGATACGCTCGCCATCCATTTCTAAGATAACGCGTAGCGCGCCATGCGTTGACGGATGCTGAGGTCCAACATTTAACAAGTAATGATCTGTGGATAGTTGCAGCGGATCATCTGCAATGCGACGCGTATTGCGCGGCACAACGATTCCTGCAGGTGGCTGCGGCGATAACCAGCCAGGATTAGTATATCCCTCTAACATATCTTCTTGTAGAGAGGCTTCGTCCTCACAAGGAACTACGGGTGTCAGCAGTGCTTCTGATGGCTTTTTACCTATCCCCATATCTCCTCCTTTGTGCGAATCGCAGTACTTTTACGCAGAAAAGGAGGCATTCCCTCTATTGTTAATAGTCGCTTAGGATTGGAATGTCCGTGCAGAGTCAGTCCATACATCTCGCACAGTTCACGCTCTGGCAGCAGTGCAGATGCAAAGACGTGCCCAACAGACTGATAGTCGCCATCATAGGGCAACTCGCATTTGATAATTAGGTCAACGTTGTGTCTGAGCGAGCGCAATCGATACGTAACCTCGATTAAATCACGAATGTCTGCTCCGAAAAGATCAATCAACTGCACGAATTGCAAATCACTGTCTTTGCGAAGTGCGTCCAGCACTAACATAACTTGCGCTGCAGGCAGTCGCATAACGACACCCAGATTGTCATCCGCATCAATCTGATAGTCCCAGGAATCAGTGACACCTGTGGTGTCAAGTGCCGTGGCAATGCATTCTGTCAGCGTGGCGGGATTCATTTTTGGACGCTCTCTGCCGCTTTATCGGAACTATTGGAACGCACAAACTCTGCAGAGTTTTCGCACTTTGATGCACGGGGTGCGCCATATTCAGGAACGTTTTCAATTCCTGGCAGCGGAATGGGAACTTTCACCCTACCTACAGGTTTTGGATCTGGCGGAACAAGCCCTGCTTGCCAGCGTGCACGTTCGGCAAGACGCTCATCAGTCTGTGCATAAATTTTTTCGCGAAGCTGCAGAAATGCATACTGAATCGATTCGGGACGCGGAGGACAACCTGGCACATAAATGTCAACAGGAACGATTTCATTCACGCCTTCAATAACATTGGGATATGCGCGAAAGGGGCCACCTGTGTTGGCGCATGCTCCCAGCGAAATAACATACTTTGGTTCCTGCATTTGCTCATATAGGCGCTTTACCACAGGTGCCATCTTATAATTGACAGTTCCTGCCACTATCATGACATCTGACTGGCGGGGTACTCCACGGAAGAAAACACCGTGACGATCAAAGTCAAAGCGAGGACCAGATGCAGCAAGCAGCCCCTCAAGTGAACAGCAGGCAATGCCGAAAGCCTGATACCACAGGCTGCGCGCACGTGCCCAGTCAAACAGTTGCTCTGAACGTATAAAAGCAAGAGAGTGTTCGCCAAATGCTTTGTCTAGTGCCAATTCAGCGCACCTTCTTTCCAGGCATATGCAAGTCCTATCAGAAGGATTGTGACAAAAACAACCATTTCAATGATGATGAACCAGCCAGTGACAGCACTTCCTGCAGCGATTGCCCAAGGGAACAGAAAGATAACCTCAATATCAAAGATTACAAATAGGATTGCATAGACAAAATATCCAGGTCTAAAGCGAACCCAGGGGCGTCCAATAGGCTCTACCCCACATTCATACGTCAAACCTTTGTCTTTTGTAGGTTTTGTGGGTGAAAGCAGCCAGGAAAGGCTCAAAACCAGGCAGGCAAACGCAGCCCCTGCAATGATAAAAACTGCTATAACTACCTGTTCAAACATCCCCTACATGACTCCCCTGTCACACTCCATTTGCAAATCGTACATAATATTGTCGCACTATTGCTGCCCATGACAAGAAATTTATGAAACTTTTCAGGCAAATTTTAGCGCACTACCCGCCCAGCGGGGAATGTCTTATACTATATTCTGCATTTGTGCAGCCACGGTCATCTAACTAACCATGACATGGCCGCAAACAAGCCGACGTAGCTCAGTTGGTAGAGCAACGCACTCGTAATGCGTAGGTCAGCGGTTCAAATCCGCTCGTCGGCTCCATGTAGTCTCTGCAAAATGGCACGCTATCTATCCTGACGGCCAGCGGTTGCCTTCGCTATGCTACGGCTTCACTGCGCTCCGTTCGGAAATTGACGCAAGCGTCGTTTCGCTCACTACACTTGTGTTCAAATCCGCTCGTCGGCTCCAGCAACAGCGTGGATTCTCACACGGCGCAATTCCGCCTTTAGTTGCTCGTGGTGCAGGTCTGCGTAATCCGGAATGTCGCGCGCTTGAATTTTGCTGCATATTGTAAAGGTCTGCATGGCATAGTCGTGCAGCTGCTGTACTGCCACCTGCGGTGATTGCTCACTGTAGCGTGCTACTGGCTTGTCAGAAATTGCATCTGCGCGACATACCTCAAGAAAATCCGTCAGCACATGCAGATAGTCATTGCGAAAGCCACCCGTAATGCCACCTATCAAGTCAACCCACTTCTTAATCGCCATGCCATCAAAAATGCGCCACACCTTCATGTGGTTTTTCAGAGCAACCTTGCAAAGTTTCTTTGTTCGCGCATCAAACTTGCGCTGGCTTAATACCTGTCGCAAATAGTCAAGAGCATGCTCGTCATCATGTGCAATATAGTTCTCTGCAGTTTTCTCAAGGTACGCAACAGGCTTATAGATGTCGTGATAAACAATGGCAGTTTTCACCTGTGGCTCACTACTGCGTGCCACATCAAGTGCTGCAAGTACATGTCCCCATGTTGTTCCTGTTGCATGATATTTTGTCTTTTCCACACAGTTATGATAGGCTGCAATTTCTGGGTAGAGTACGTCGAGTGCCCCGCAGTCAAACATTACTTCTAAGAATCTGCGCGAATCATAATCTGCCGACATTGCACGAACAAATTCATTGTCGATGCGCTCTCTGGGCAGATGCTTTAACATGCCACGCTGTACCATCTGTGCCAACAAGTCCATCGTTTCTGGTGCAACGCTGAAGCCCAGCTGGGCAGCAAAACGTGCACAGCGCACCACGCGCAAAGGATCCTCAATAAACGACTCCCCCACATGACGTAACACCCCATCTGCACAGTCCTGCAGTCCTCTGCCTGTAGGATCAAGTATTACTTTGTCACTGCCATCGGGCATGTATAGTGCATTTACGGTAAAGTCACGTCGCTGAGCATCTTTGTCTATCGTAATATCAGGTATAAATATATATTCGAAATCTGTATGTGCATCGCCCGTTGTGCGCTCCTGTCTTGCAAGTGCATATTCTTCGCGTGTTTCTGGGTGCAAGAATACAGGAAAGGACTCCCCCACCTGCAGAAAGCCCAGATCGCGCATCGCAGCAACAGTGCTACCTGTGACAACAAAGTCCTGATCGTTGGACGTACTCTGCCGCCCTAAAACCTTGTCACGAACATATCCGCCAACCACGTAAATCTGCATGCATCAGCCAGTTCTCAATATTAGCTAATAGCAGTAGAGGCAAGCAGCTTTGTGGCATTCTGATGGAAGAGTGCATCCAGGTCTGCTTCTGCAAAACCCAGACTCTCAAAGTACGTGATATCATCAGCTACTTGCATCCACGGACTGTCGCTTCCAAAAAGAATGCGATCCAGTCCCTGCGCACGCATAATGCGCAATAGCTGTTTTTCTCCTATTCGACCGCGTATGTGCGAAGTATCAAAAAATACTCTGTCTGGATGTCCAATGCCAACCAGATGCTCTTCAACTTCATCCCACATTAGGTAACCACCCAGATGAGCAAGTACGATACGCAAATCAGGATATTCGGCAATGACCGCTGCATATTCTTGTGGGGAACCCAATGCAGTGCGCGGACCCACATCATCACCTGAATGACAGTAAGCCATCAGATTAAAGTCAACGGCTGCATCAAATATTGGCTGCATGCGAGGATCAGTGGGATGCACATCTTGATAGTCAGGATGAACCTTAAAGCCTGGTAGCCCTAGCTCTTGAAATTCTGCGAGAATCGCACGCGGATTATCACAGTCTGGATGAATCGCGCCCAGTGGCACGATGGGGCTACCTGGCAATGCGCGTTGACTTGCTGCAAATCTGTTGATATTTGCCACCTGATCAGGACGTGTTGCAACAGGAATAGTCCATGTCTGCTTAATACCTGCACGCTTCATGTTTGCAAGCAGGTCATCAAGTGTACCCCCAATCTGATTTCTGCGCTCTGGAACACTCAGTGCTTCAATCGCTACATCAACTACCTTTGGCGGGAATACATGCGCATGTGTATCTATAATAATTCGTGAAGTCATGCTGTCATTTTAGCAGTTCTCTTGAGCAGTGGATTGCCTTAGGACGGCGAGTTCGTCCTTAGCCAAGTGACGCCACGTGGCAGAAGCAAGACTATCAAGACTTAAGGATCCAAGCTGTGTGCGGTGTAATCTTTCTACGGGATGACCCACTGCCTTGCACATGCGACGAACTTGTCTGTTGCGTCCCTCACGGATTTGCAAAGTCAGAACGCCATCTGCATAGTCTGCCTTTGCAGGTGCCGTTATACCATCTTTGAGCTGAATTCCCTGGCGGAGCGCATCCAGCGCACTATCACCTAACGTGCCTTGCACGACTACTTCATAGGTTTTAAACAGTTTGAATTTTGGATGGAGGATTCGATACGCTAAATCACCATCTGTTGTAAACAACAGCAGACCACTCGTATCTTTATCTAATCGTCCTACGGGAAATAGTGCACTTTGATCTGCATCTGCTACAAGACTTGCTACTGTGGAGCGACCGTGGGGATCATCCATTGTGGTTAGCACCCCTACTGGCTTGTTCAGCATGATGTAGGTATGACTATCTGCAAGACTTACGACCCTGCCATCAACTGTCACAATATCAACCTTTGGATCAACCTTTGAGCCCAGCTCGCGTACCACCTCTTGATTGACACTTACGCGACCTGCGGTCATGAGATCTTCGCTGCCACGTCTTGACGCAACCCCTGCACGAGAAAGAAATTTTTGCAGGCGCATTGGATAAATCTCAGTCGACAATTCGCAAGTCATCGTCATCGCTCAGGCCATCGCCATCTGAAGCAGCACTATCAGCAGCCTCACTTGGAGTATCTATCTGTTCATCTGCAGGAGCAAGGAGCTGTGTGCTAGATTGGACGCTCTCTGCTTCTTCTGCAATGGCTTCTGGACTTAAATCATCAAAGCCTCCAGGACGAGCTTCTTCGTCTACTCCTAATCGACGTCGAATACTTGCCTGTGTTTGCTCATCTGGAGCGAAATCTTTGAGCGGTGGCAAATCCTCTATACTGCGCAGACCAAACTTTTCCAAGAAGGTATTTGTTGTCCCGTACAGAATGGCATTGCCTGCACCAGCCTCGCGACCTAGCTCGCGCACCAGCCCCTTTTCAATCAGGGACGATACAACAGATTCTGAATTCACTCCGCGCACTGCGTTGATGCCCGCACGATTAACTGGTTGCTTGTAGGCGATAACTGATAATACTTCGAGAGCCGCCTGTGACAGCTTGCGCGTATCCCATGACAATACATATGCCTCAATGACAGCGGCATGCGCGGGATGCGTGTACATGCGCCAACCACCTGCTACTTCACGCAGTTGGAAGCCACGATCTTCATCTGCATAACTTTCTGCAAGCTGGCGCAAAGCTTCGTCAACATCAACGAGGTCGTGGTTGAGAATTTTTGCCAATTGCGACGAAGTTACGGGTTCGTCACTCACAAAAAGTAGCGCCTCAAGTGCCCCGCGCAAAGTATCTGCCTGCTGCATGTTATCGTTGTGCATCGCTGCGTTTTCTTGCTTAACTGTAGTCATCAAAATCCTCTATCTCATCTGGATCAACGCCTCGCTTTTCTGCTTCACGGCGGCTTAAGCGACGCACTACCAAGTCGCCATCTGCATCTTTTTGTGTCAAATCAATTGCACCATGCTTGTATAGTTCTAGCACTGCAAGAAAGGTCACTACGATGACTTCAGAACTTGCATCTGCTGGCAGCAACTGACCAAAGTTCAGATGCTTATTTTTGGACAACATGGTGCGTACACCATCTGCGTACTCGTTAAGAGATATGGGAACACTTGCAATATGTTCTGCCTCAAGCAAAAAGGTTTCTTTGCGAAATTCAAGTTCGGCACATATTAGAGCCAGACTATGCAGGGTCACACCTTCTAGATAGTCCGGTAAAGGACGGAGGAATTCTGGTTCAAGACCTGCCTGACGCGCATGCATGCGCCCTTCAATTTCTGCGCGCATCTCAAGTGCTGCTGCAATGTTTTTATATTGTTTGTAGGCAATCAATCTAGCTATCAGCACATCACGCATCTCATCAGGGCTTAAATCGTCCAGTTCATCACCCACGTAGTGCTCATCACGTGGCAGCAAGGCAAGTGCCTTGATATCAAGCAGCGTTGCAGCAAGCAGCAAGAATTCACTCGCAACCTCAAGATCTAGTTCCTTCATTTGCTCGATATGTGCGAGGTATTGGTCAGCAATCTCGCTTACAGAAATTGCACCCACATCTAGTTTTTGACGTGAGACCAAGTGCAGCAGCAGGTCAAAGGGTCCCTGAAAATAGTCTGTCTGTACTAAAGGTTTTGCCATAATTCTACTGCTCGTTCATTGCTGGGCTCACCTGCAGGCTCTATAGACCCACAAGACTACGACAGCGCTCAATGGTTGCCTGCGCTATGGGCAATGTTTTTTCAGCGCCTGCCTCAAGCACTTCTTTAGCAAAGCCAGGACGAGCATCAAGTGCTGCACGTCGTGTCTGAAAATCTGCAAAATGCGTAACCAAGTCTTCTGCTAGATCCTTTTTGTGCGGAACACATCCGCAGGTAGCAGCACGACAGCATGCATCCCAGTCTGCAATTTTATCGTCAGCCGCAACCAGTTTATGCACCTGATGTAGTGGACATATGTCAGGATTACCTGCATCTGTCAGCTGCTTGCGTGCAGGATCAGTCATGAAGTCCATCGCCTTTTTACGAATCTCATCTGGCGTGTCGCTAATGAAAATCGCATTCCCGTAACTTTTGGACATCTTGCGTCCATCAGTGCCCGGAACGCGTGCATCGGCAGCATCCGTGCGCCCATCATCAGCGGCCGCAAGCAAAGCCTTTGGTTCAATCAGGCCACGATTCCCTGCTTTATAAGTACTGTTAAAGCGCCGGACAATTTCACGTCCCAGCTCTAGATGCGGCAGCTGATCCTCGCCCACTGGAACACGCGCTGCATCCATAATTGCAATGTCAGCAGTCTGTAAGGCTGGATAAGTAAAGAAGCCTAGATTGCTTAAATCTTTATCGCCAATTTGTTGTTGTTGCTCTTTATAAGACGGTGTACGCTCCAGCCAAGACATCGGTGTCACCATTGAAAAATACAACAACAGTTCAGCCACCTGCGGAATATCACTTTGGCGATAAATCGCGCACTTGTCGGGATCCAATCCCGCTGCAACCCAGTCAAGTACCATTTCCTCGGTATAGCGTGCAATATCGGCTGGATTCTGCCACTCGCTAGTCAACGCATGCCAATCTGCAACAAAGTAAAAAGCCTCGTACTGATCCTGCAAAGCCAGCATATTCTGCAAGTTGCCAAACCAGTGCCCCAAATGAAGCTTGCCCGTAGGTCGATACCCTGTCAACACGCGTTCCTTCATAGCAAAAGTGCCTTTCTGTTTATATGATGTACGCAACAACCTTTAAATTCTATCAGAGTGCATCAGATGTCCAATCCCTGCATCACAACAATGATTCGCCAGCCACACATCTCACATGCATTCATTGGCAAATAATATCACTGCTCCTTGACCCTAAGTGTCTGATGCACCTTGAAGCGCATCCAGTAAGCGGTGATTTCACCGTTATTTCACCGAATTGCTCCTGACTTAAACAAAGTGACTGCTATAATTGCTCGCTATTAATATGCTATGGTGCAAGATAGTTTGAGGTCTGACTTTCGTCCCGTGCGTAGGATACGTGAAGGGGACGATTTTCATTTTTTGCACCCCGAACTGGCCATAAGGGGTAAACATGGTAGGGACAAAAAGTCAGGGAAGATCCGTTGTGATAGCGGCAAGCGCAATCCAGCTAATCGTTGGAATCGCTTATGTGTGGAGCATCTTTCAAACTGGTGTCGCAGACAGTCTGTTCGGTGGCGACAATGCAGCAGCAGGGCTGACCTTTTCAATCCTACTTGCAATTCTTAGCCTGGGCAGCATTGCAGGTGGCCGCCTTGCAACAGCCTATTCAACACGCCTGGTGGTCTTTATTGGCGGATTAATCCTTGCATCAGGATTCTTTCTTGCATCCTTTACCCAGCCTGAGTTTGCCTGGCTGTTGTGGGTGACCTACGGTGGCATGGGCGGCATTGGCATGGGCTTTTTGTATTCGACCACCATCGCTTGTGTCCAGCAGTGGTATCCAGAGAAAAAGGGATTGGTCACAGGCATCATTGTGGCAGCACTCGGCCTGGGCGGTGTTGTATTTACGTACCCTATCGAAATGCTGATTGTTCATTTTGGCGGACAAGGTGTTGGTGAGCCCAATACCTTTATTGCTCTAAGCATCCTATTCCTGGTCGTTTGCACAATAGGCAGTCTGTTCATGCGTGATCCTATTCCTGCAGAAGAGGAAGTATCCACCGCTGAAAAAGCCGCATCAGTAGATGCTGACAGTACCAGCGAAGATGCTTCTGGTGCCGCCACACGTCCAAAACTGCGCCGCGACTATACTCCAGGTGAAATGCTTAAGACAGCACGCTTTTACCTGACTGTAACCATTATGATGCTTGCCTGCATGGGCGGTCTGATGATGATTGCTTTTGCGCGACCAATTGCCTTTGCAAAAGGGCTTGAAGCAACCGCAACCTTTGGCATACTGGCAATCGCCATATCAAATTCGTTAGGACGTTTATTCTGGGGCACAGTCTCTGACAGGCTGGGGCCATATCGCACCATCATCATCTTACTTGCTGGAAGTGGTGTGTTGTCGCTCTTTATGAATGCCGCACAGGGCATCTGGGTATTTGTCTTGATTGGTGCCATTGGTTTTCTGTATGGCGGCATTTTGGCAACTTTCCCATCCCTCGTCGCTGATCAATTTGGTCCCAAACACATGGCGACCAATTATGGTTTTGTATTGATGGGCTTTGGAGGTGGCGCAATTATCGCTGCACAAGTCGGCGGTCACTTTAAGAACATTGCTGCAAACGATATCAATCTAATGTTTCCTGCGTTTGTGATTGCGTCTGTGCTCGCATTCAGCGGAATGGGCATGATGTTTATATTGCGCATGCTCAATCAGCGACTTACGGCAAAAACAACAGCTACATAAATTCAGGCTACAGAAATCCAATATTAGCAGAGGGTGCCCATGAATAGGCACCCTCTTTTTGGACATATTTTCTTACTATTCCCTTGTAGCTTATCTGGTTAAATCAACAATGAGAGTTTCGCCAAAGGTGGGTGAATATACAATCACATCATTGTCGCCTTGCCATGACAGATAAATGTCCATCTCGGGACCAAAGGTTTGATTGTCCATATGCAGGGTAATGCGATACCACTCCGCATCAATGCGTTCTTCCACCATGTTCATGCTTAGCCTGTCAAATTCCCATATATCATCGACGGTAATCACTTCAGCACTAAAGTAGCCCTCAAGAAACACGCTGTTTGTTCGATGACTCACATCAAGGTAGTGAGTGAATGTTCTGTTCGAATTGAAAACAAAGAACTCTCCATCCCCATTGAAATCGTGGCGAGAGAACGTACCATCAAATCCGGTGTACATCGCTATTGCTTCGTATTCGCCAACAATAGCTTCAAGTATTGCTGGATCGATTTCGCTGCTATCTGAAGGAATCCCCGGCGAATCTGAATCCTGCGCAACGTCAGGTGCTTGCTCTGTGAACCTCTCTTCTTCCAGTGTTGTCACATTAAAGTCTGCATTAAAGATCTCAAGGAAATCATTTCCGCACATAGCTACTGGAGCCACGCAGCAAAGCAGTAAAAACGTAAGAACTCCCGCCACAATTGCCACAATTCCCCACGTAGGAATTTTCTTCTTTTTTGGCTGATGCGCAAGATCTGGAAAAAGACTGGGTGATGATGCAACCTGTGGAAATGCCCCTGATGTAGCTGGTACAGATGTAGTACCTTGCGAAAATACATTTGGCGCAGACGTCACATCTTGTTGGGGAGCGGCTGCTGTTGCAGGTATCGCTTGATGCGAAAAGTCTGCGGCTGTAGACGTACTTCCCACAGCACTCATATCTGTAGGTACAGCTTGAATCGAATCTGCAGGTACAGCCTGCACCGCATCCATCCCAGCATCTAAGGGAGCAGGCTGAACGGGCGTCTCTTGCAATGGCACAGGAACAGGTATAGGCGCAGGCGCGCTTGTCTGATCAAGTGCTGCGAGCTTCGCGTTAACCCTGTCTTCGAGTGATTGTGGCTCTGCTGACGGTGCCTGTTCATTGCTGTTAATAGTTGTGGTAGCGCCTACATCAGGTGTGGACTGCTCTACAGTCAGTGCCTGTTCTGCACTTTCTACTGGCGCACCGCAGCTCGTACAAAACTTGCCGCCCGGCACAATATCACTTCTACATTGCGTACACTGCATTATGTCTCCTTAAGGATGTAAAGCCTATCATCAAGCAAAGGCAATTCTACACTAAGCAGGCAGGTAAAATGCCTATTCTATAACTGCTGCAATAACACTATGCTAAATGCAGAGAGCGCTCAAAAAATGAACGCTCTCTGTCAATTTATTCTGCAAGTATCCCTACGGAGTAGTGCGCTCAACAACAGAAGTCTGTCCGAAGGTCGTTTGATAAATGATTATGTCATCAGGATCTGCAATCGACATAATCAGATTATTCTCATAAAGAACTTCAGAATCCCAGACGTGAAACAAGGTCAAATGGTACCAGTCAGACGTAGCTCGATCGTCAACAAAAAGCATGAAGGATCGATCAAAAGAATTGACATAGTTACTCAGATTGTCAAAGTCTATCTGAGTAACAGAAAATACGCCTTCATCCCAAGGATGATCTCTGCGGTCAGCCTCGGCAATTGTGAAAGTTAAATCTGCATTAAACGTATAGTATTCGCCACGACCATTATGCTCTGTGCGACGGGCAGTATCAGCATTATCGCCTTCATAGCTCACGATCTCTTCATATTCGCCAACAATAACTTCAAGTACTGCAGGGTCAATATCAACATCTGCAAGAATATCTTCTACGTCAATTTCCTGAAGGCTTGATCCGCCCAGTATTCCTGGATCGCCAAATGTTGACTGGCCCTGAAGATCTTGTTCCAATTCTTGAAAGACCAAAACTGCTGGAACGATACAGCACGCAGCAATCAAAAGCAGAACGCCCACAACAATTGCTACAATCCCCCACGTAGGAAGTCCTTTCTTTTTTGGCTGATGTACAGGGCTCTGAAAAGGGCTGGCTGATGATGCAGATTGCGGAAATGCTCCCAATGGAGATGTTCCACTTTGCTGAAAGCTTCCAGCAGTAGGTGCACCCTGTGATGATTCGATAACGGGGGGCAAGCCCTGCACAGAACCTATGTTGTCTGGAACATTACGTGCAGTCCCAGGCATTGATGCAGATGTCTGTTCAAGTGCCGCAAGTTTTGCATTGACCTTCTCTTCAAGTGATTGTGGTTCTGATGATAAGGTCTGTCCGTCATTTGTTGCAGCACCTACATCTACGTTGACCAGAGGCTGTCCTGCATCCTGCACTGCTGTGCCACAAGCAGTGCAAAAATTGTTGTCTGGTGCAATATTTTTTCTACATTGTATACACTGCATTGTGTCTCCTTTAGAACCATGGATTGAAATTGTTGCTCATTGTGGGTAATTTTACACCAGGCAACAAGCAGTGTGCGCTAATTTTACAACTGCTACAATGGCACTAGAGTGTTAGTAGGCCGACAGGAGGGTCAGATGCAGCTCGTCGATGTTCTTGATACTACGAGCCAGGGCGATATTGCCATTGCAAAATCGATGCTAATTGGGGCTGGCATTGAATTTTCTGTCAGTGGTGACACTACAACAGGATATGGAGCCTTGCTTGCAGGAGACGCTGCTCTCGGCGGTATGCAGGTTCTAGTTCGTGAAGACGATGCAGATGATGCTCGCGAGATTCTGAAAACACTCGCTGCAGATTAAACTCAGATTGGGATGTGAGGCTACTATGAGGCTAGCACGTATGGCTGCTATAACGGTTATGATTGCGATGATGGGCATGCTACTTACTGCCTGCACGGACAACAGCAACGACAACGCAGCAGGTGAAGAAACTGCCATGACCTATCAAGCTGCCACATACCAACTATTGTCTGCAAGCAAAGCAAGGGACGCAATGAATTCTGGTGAGCCCTATACCCTAGTTGATGTGAGAACACCAGAGGAGTTTGCCCAAGAACACATTGCTGACGCATTACTACTGCCCTATGATCAGATTGGCAGTCAGGCCGCAAGCGAGCTGCCAGACAAGAACGCACTCATCCTAATTTATTGTCGTAGCGGACGCAGAAGTGAAGTAGCCGCACGCGAACTATTAAGCATGGGCTACACTAGTGTCTATGATTTTGGCGGAATTACTGACTGGCCTTATGATACCGTTAGCGAATCTAATTAGTTGACAGGAGATATATGCGTTGCTCTGACTGCGGAAATGAGATCGTACAGATTAGCAGGTTTTGTCCTGACTGTGGAGTTACACTTGACGCCTCTGATGCTTCAGACAGTCAAGATCCACCAGCTGCGAGTGAGAAAGTGTCCACAAAAAGCATACTGCTGCGAATAGGATTTGCTGTTGCGACACTCGCGGGCGTTGTCTTGGTCACATTCACATTTCTCGCCATTTTAAGTATGCTTATCTTTGGGACTCCTGACTTTGGAGGTTCTCCTTAGAATCTGCAGAATCACCCTTGCCAGTAAGAGAGCGAAAACTTCTCATCAGTAGCGACAGCATCAGTATCCCAAAAAATGAAAACAGTACGCCAAAAACTCCTGTCGGATCAGATGTTATGACGGCGTTAATCAGATAGACCACGCCAAAAACTATCAGTGTCAGAGACACAAGTATTGTGGCAACTACAAAAGTCCATTTTGATATATGAAGTAAGCGTTTTTGCATGTTTGGACATCCTCCCTTTCTCTATTGTAACGGTACGAGTCTGTTTTTCCAAAATCATCTATTGCCTATGATAGGCTGTGACGTGGGAGAAGAAGGGATTAGTACTGTGTTTCTTGTATCAGCTGGAGTCTTGGTTCTAGCACGAAGGAGAATAATGGTGAACTTCATTCAGGATAGAATTTATGATTTTGTCATGGACAACGTCAGCGGGGATAACCGCAAGCAGGCAACGCAAATACTGAATACTGCCCTTGATAAATTCGAAGATGGCGAATTGAGTCTTGACGAACTATGGAGAGATATCGACAAATTGCTAGACTTGGCAGACCCAGAAAAACGTCCACAGTTGGAACAACAACTCACACAAAACCGCGGCATCATTGAACGCTATTTCAAGCAAATGTCAAAATAGGCATCTCTGCTGAAAGCACCACAAGGGGCACATCACATAGCATATTTGTCTTGAAGTAATCTTTGCTTCTCTTAATAATGTTGTAACTTTTTCGCAATCTCAGCTTTGCATTTATCCACTAGCCTAGTGAATGACAAAAGGACGAATAGCACTATTTATGCCTACTGCATAAAGAACGTACGCTATTACCCTTACTGCGGTTCACAACCAGATAGACAGGATGCTGAAAATGGTGCCACCAGATAAATCAAATTACACAGTCCTTATAGTTGATGATGACGTAGATATCCGCAATGCACTCGATATCTATCTTGCGCAAGAAGGCTACGATGTACTGCAGGCAAGCAATGGACTTGAGGCAATTAATGCCATGAATAGTCACGATATTCACCTGATTTTGCTCGATATTATGATGCCGCAAATGGATGGCATTCAGGCAGCAGTGCACTTGAGAGAGAAAAGTAACGTTCCCATAATATTTCTCTCTGCAAAAGCAGAAGACACTGATCGCATCCTTGGCTTAAACATGGGTGCTGATGACTACGTAACAAAACCCTTCAATCCCGTTGAACTAATGGCGCGCGTACGCGCAGCCCTGCGCCGATATGCACGACTAGGTGGAATACGCGAAGCGGACAGTACAGGTGCCGCAAACAATACCACAAAAGAAACAAGGTCTGATCAAGCAACTGAAGCAACACAAGATATTTATCAAACGGGTGATTTGATGCTAGACGACAGACAAAAGCTAGTGACTCTTGCCGAAGAAGAGGTGCAGCTCACCGCACTTGAGTACAACATCTTGAAGTTGCTTATATCGCATTTGGGACAAGTGTTTAGCGCAACGCAAATATATGAATCAGTGTGGAATGAGCCAGCTTTTGAAGTGTCAAAAACAGTATCGGTTCATGTTAGGCGCATTAGAGAAAAAATTGAGGTTAATCCTAAAGAGCCTCAATACCTGAAAATGATGTATGGTCTGGGATATAAGGTGGTGCGCAAACAATGACAGATTCAACAACAAATACAGCTAGCACAGACGAAGCTTTAGTAAAAATTGTAGTGGGTGATAGACAGGTTACTCCTGCAGGAGTGACGGCAGAAATAATGGACAAGCTCTCAAACATGCTCAAGGTTGACAATAATGTAATAAAGGTCATCTTGCTGCTAGGTGCCTACATCTTTGCACTTATGATGATAAGTTCTGGCGGACACATCTTTTTTCGCAGCATCTTTTCGTGGGACAGCGCACTTGTTCTCTTTGCAATGTTTTCAATGCCCACACTTTACTTCCTGCTAAAGTGGTCAAGAATAATCCATTTTATTCGCAAGCCCTTAAATGGAATAATAAGTGCTTTTACGACTTTAGCTTTTGCAGTCGGAATTGTTTTCTTCTGGGTAATTACACAGCAAGTTTTTTGGGGAGAATTCAATTTTATCCTCATTGCAATATCAGCACTTATCATTTTTGCAGTAGCCTACCTTAACAGCTTTCTGTTTTCACTAAATGCAATTTACGAGCAAAAATATGAAGAGGCCCATCAGGATAAGATCCGAGCAGAGCGCCTTAAGTCTGAGCTTATCACCAATGTATCTCACGACATTCAAACACCGCTTACTTCAATCATTAACTACTCTGGACTGCTGCAAAATCTGTCGCGCGATGATGAAGAATTCGATAAGAAATTCAATGACTATGTAGAAGTGTTGGACAGAAAATCGATACGTCTAAAAGTTCTGACGAGTGATCTTATCGAAGCTTCAAAAGCAGCTACAGGAAACATATCTATTGATGTCCAACCTGTAAACCTAACAGAACTTGTCTGGCAAGTTGCAGGAGAATTCGATGGCCAATTTACTCGTCGGAACTTAAGCTTTGTACTTATCCCAACAGATACGCAATTCACAGCAAGCGCTGATCCTCGTCACCTATGGCGAATCTTAGAAAATCTTTTTAGCAACATGGCAAAATACTCCTTAGAGGGCACACGCACTTTCGCGCAATTTGAAAATGTTCAACAAAGCGGTCATACAGGCATGGTCAAGCTCATTCTGAAAAATACTTCATCTGAACCCCTTGATCAAACAGGCGATGAGCTAACAGAGCAATTCATGCGTGGCGATAAGTCACGCCATACTGAAGGCAGCGGCCTTGGTCTCTACATTGCAAAAAGTCTCGCAGAGCTTATGGGCGGAAGATTAGCAGTTCAAGTCAGTGGTGACCAATTTGAAGTGAATCTTTGGCTCAAAACTTGAGCATTCACACACATCAGCTGTCAGTCTTTGGATAATCTAAGGGCTGACGAGCTGGCCATTTTGCCAGTATTGTCTATTTGTGCGATTGCTGCTTAAAGCAGGAAAAGAGATTTTACATGAATGAATTATTTGCGATGACCTTTGGTAGAATATTTTTTACCCTTGCAACAGCACCTGCAACTACCGCCTTGGCAATTGCTGCCTGTTTTAGCCTGTGTATCATTTTCCAAGTTACGCTACTTCGTCGAGAGAGCCTCCGCACAGGAAAATTGCTTAAAAGGTCGCACTTTGCGTGGACTTCACTGTTTATTTTCTATCTACTAAATGTATATCGCATCACGGGCATGGGAACACTGTGGAGCATCATCGGCAACAACGCACGAATCAACATGGATACTATCCACCTAGTTCCCTTCATGTCCTTTACTGATGACCAGCTCGGTTTTCTATTTTTTGCACTCAATATAGCAATGACGGTACCACTGGGATTATTTCTTTCAGCACTCTGGCCAACAATGCGCTCATGGAAGCGAATCGCATTGGCAGGCTTTTGCTTCTCGCTGGCCATCGAACTAAGTCAACTATTCACAATGCGAGGCACCAACGTTGATGACCTAATTGCAAATACTCTGGGAGTAGTAGTCGGCTACAGTCTATTCAAGTTTATCGACAGCTATCGTGCTCGCAAAATGAGCGATCGCAAAAAGGCGCAACTGCAGACAAGAGAACACGTCCAGCCACAATCAAGCATACTGCGAAATGAGGGCATTACCTATGTGGCACTATCATTTCTAGGCATGTTCCTTTTCTTTAACTCGGCCGTAGTAGCCAATTTGGACATGCAAATTGGACTTGCAGGCAACATGGAAATAATAAGCACAAATACAACCGATCCATTACAGCAAGAGTCTGATCTCAAGGGCACGGTACTTGAAGCAACTACAAATAGTGTAATCATCGAACTGATCGAAACAGACGAAATGGAAGACGGTACTCTATTGGCTGCATCAACAGATGATGAGCAAAAAGTATACTTTGACAACATGACGGGGATAGATATCTGGCGAATTGATGAGTTCAAAGTCGCTATTCCCGTAGCAATAGGAGCAAGCCCCTACGATATCAGAGAGGGTGACATGGTAGATATCGTCCTTAGGGAAGGTTCCAGCAAAGAAGCTCCAGCACAGCACATCACCGTCTGGCGCTTCCCCTAGGCAGAGGTCAGAAAGAGGGATGCTGGATATGATTCAGGCAGTTAATCTCCTCATTTCTGCCAGTAATTACTCTGCTGCATCATTGCCGGGTGGCAAAGCTTCCAGTGGCTTTGCCTGCTCATGACTGTCGCCGTGATTGTCAACTTCGTAAATCATTACTGGCTCACTATATATTGTCACAGATTCGCTCATAGACCTAATTAGGCGCTTACGAAAAATGAGAAAGGCAACTGTGCCTACCAGTCCTAAGGCCAGTGCAACTATCAGTACCACAGTCAGACCAACTGTCGCAAGCAGACCACCCACAATAAGCAGCGCAATTGTCAACACCAACAACACAATTGCCTTCATGCTATTCCAAATTTTGTTCAGAATTTTCATCATATTGGTTTCTGGTGGGTCATGAAGGGGTCGAACCTTCGACCTTCGGATTAAGAGTCCGCTGCTCTGCCAGCTGAGCTAATGACCCACGTTAGTCACACTAGATGCAATAAGCGCGCTAAAGCGGTGGGTTGCTCCGCATCGCCATAGCGCGCCCGCTAGTATAGCCTATACCGTACCCTCTGTCCAACTGCCTAAATACTTTTCTTGCTCAGGCGTTAGCACATCAATCTTGATGCCCATGGACTCTAACTTGACCCGTGCAATTTCATCATCAATATCACGTGGCATGTCGATAACACCTGGCTGAATAGAGTCGCGATTTGCAAGCATCCATTCTGCTGCGAGCGCCTGATTGGCAAAGCTCATGTCCATAACACTTGCGGGATGCCCCTCTGCGCAAGCCAAGTTGACTAGTCTGCCATCAGCCAATAAATAAATAGTACGTCCATCAGCAAGAACAAACTCTTCCACTAGAGGTTTTACGGTGCGTGAAGATACGGCATTCTCGCGTAGCCAAGGGATGTTAATCTCGACATTAAAGTGACCACTATTACAGATGATTGCACCATCTTTTAGGTTTGCAAACATGGCTTCATCAATAACATTGATGTTGCCTGTAACCGTAATCCACACATCAGCCTCTTTTGCTGCTTCTGCTGCAGGCATGACACGATGGCCATCCATGACTGCTTCAAGTGCCATCAATGGATCAATCTCGCACACTATGACGTTTGCACCAATGCCCTCTGCGCGCATAGCAGCACCTTTGCCACACCAACCATAGCCAGATACTACTACAGTTCGTCCTGCAAGTAGACGGTTGGTTGCACGCACAATACCGTCAATGGTTGACTGCCCGGTACCATAGCGATTGTCAAACATGTGCTTTGTGTTGGCATCGTTTACTGCAACAATGGGATACTTTAGCGCACCATCTGCTGCCATAGCCTTCAGACGAATGACGCCTGTGGTAGTTTCTTCAGTTCCGCCAATGATGCCATCAAGAATTTGCGGAAAGTCCTCGTGGATACGACTTACCACGTCACAACCATCATCCATCGTAATGTGAGGTTCAAATGCAATCACGCTGTCGATATGCTTGTAATAGGTTTCTGTATCAACACCCTTGATGGCAAAAACCCGAACATCGTAATACTTAACTAACGCTGCTGCAACGTCATCTTGAGTCGAGAGTAGGTTGGACGCACATAGTGCTACCTCTGCCCCACCAGCCACAAGAGCGCGCATTAAGTTCGCAGTCTCGGTTGTGACGTGCATGCAAGCACCTACGCGAATACCTGCAAAAGGCTTTTCGCGTCCATAGCGCTCACCAATTTCCGCAAGCACTGGCATGTCGCGCTGTGCCCACTCAATACGTGCACGTCCTGCGTCAGCAAGACTCATGTCCAATACATCATATTTCACAGTATTCTCCTAGCGATTTATCCATTTCAAACACAACGATTGTAGCAGACCTAAATCTTCTTAGGACGTGAAGGGCACCCTAAGACCATGCGTCCGCTACCTGTATCGCCACTATCGCAATCAATATAAGAATGCCACCGATGACAAAACTGCCAGTAATTAGGTCGCCAAAAATAAGAGCGCCACCAATAACACCTATAATGGGCTCTGCCATGGCGGTAATGCCTGCATTAACTGCGGGGATTCGCCTCACTGCCATAAGGAATGCTGCAAATGGCAGCAAGGTAGACAGCGTACCTACTGCGAGTAGTGGCAGCGCAGTTTCAGCTGTGAAGATGGGTGTCAATACGGCAGTTGGACCAGCAATAGCCAGCCATAGAACTGTTGATACTACCAATCCGTAAAACAGCAGCGTAAAAGCAGAGAAGCGCTCTTTGACCTGGTTGCCCATAACTGCATATAGCGAGAAAAACACGGCACTTGCCATTCCCCAGAAAAAGCCAAGAGCCGTAACATTCGTGCCAGCAGGATTGATGATCCCCACAACAAGGGCACACCCAACCACCGCAAGTCCGACACCGCCAACTGCCAACAGTTTTGGTTTCTGACGTAGAAAAATCACACCAATGAGCAGCGAAACTACTGGTGCCAAATAATGCATCAAGATAGCAATGCCCACAGGGTTATGAGCTATAGCCTGTAGATAAGTGTAGGACATGGCCGCCTGCCCAAAGATGCCAAAGATTAGCAGAAATGGAATGTCGCGCCTAGGATTTTGCAGTTTGAACGCATCGCGCTTAAAAATCAGAAGAAGTGCACCCAGAGCAACGGCAGCAACGATGGATCGTATGCCTGTCATTGCTGCTGGATCTATTTCGAGCCACTTTGCAGCAAGCCCTCCTGCTGCCCAGCAAAGGGCGGCAAGCAAGGCAAATCCATACCCACGCCACATACGCACCTCCCAACAAAGCGACTACCAGAAATAAGAAGTAATTCTAGCAAACAGATTTGCCTTTTGACCGTCTAAGCCACAGGTATGGATGTGCTCGTCTGCCAGAAAATTGCCAGTTTAAAGAAAAATTAGCTTTTGCACGAATAGGCTACTATGGAAACCTATCAGTACCTTAAGGAAAGCATGATGGAAGAAACAGGCAAAAGGAGTACACCCATGAAAACACTCATCGTCTATGCTACAAAGCACGGTGCCACTCGTGAAATTGCTACTCGCATCTCTGTGCAAATGAAAGATGCAGAAATCCATGATTTAAAAGAAGGTAACCTGCCCAATCTAAGCAACTACGACTGCACTGTCATTGGCAGCGCCATCTATGCAGGAACAGTTCGTAAAGAAGTCAAAGAATTCCTTGCAAAGAATGAAAGTGCACTCATGACAAAGAAGCTTGGACTTTTTGTTAGCGGCATGGATCCCAGCAAAGAGGAAGAAGATTTTCTGGATAACTTTCCACAAAGTATTCGCGAACACGCAACCACGACAAGCCTTCTGGGCGGCATCTTTGATCCGAAAAAAGCTAACGCGGTAGAACGTCTAGTCATGAAAGCTGTCGCTAAAAAGGTAGAATACTCAGACACCATCAACGATGACAGAATCAACCAGTTTGTACGTGCGATTACTACCGAATAGCTTATGTAGTGCTAAGATCCTCTGTCTTATTTAACAGCTTCACCAGCAACAAACGTTCCCGCCGATTGGAAAGCAGCAACAAGTGACTCATAAACCTCATTGTACGCCTTTTTTGCTTGGCTCATTCCAATAAGTCCACCCGACATGCCGCTGGTACTCTGAGTGAGCATTATGGTGAAATTTCCATCATCGCTAGGCGAGCAAGCGATATCAAGTATTAAATGACGTCCCGACTTTCCTGCGAGTGCGCCCAGTGCAAGCGATGCTCCTTTTGAGCCACGTTCTGCACGAGCCGACCAATCACCTGTTGGCTCCATCGAAAAGTCTTGACCCTGCATGGTCTTAATCATAATCCCTCTTGCAGCTTCATGATCTCCGCTTACCACAAGCTTATATCCAGCCATACTGAAGTACTCCTTCTCTTTGTATTTATCTTCCTAGTGAGCTAGAAAGATTGCGCCACAGGCTAAAGCCCTGCGGATACATCTGGTAGTAAACTACGATTGCCTTTACTGATGTTCTGTGATTGCTGTAAGCAGGGAAATTCGGATGAAACCTGCCATTGTGGTCTATTTTGTTCCCAAATAGATTCTTCATGTGTGGGCGACCGACTCCTGCTTCACCAAGTCCCGTTTCAAAAAGAGATATCCCCACCGCTTTATCGCCTGAAGGAAGCGATGTCCCCATTCTTCCTTGATAGTAGGCAAGCCAGTATCTGATGAAATATGCCCGCTCGTGTCGGCTTAAAGTTGGAAAGCGAGCGTCCATGTCGATCATTTGCTGGTGCTTGTCAGCCGATACCTGTGGTAATGACTCTGGAGCAGATTCCTGATCTTCTTCAGCTGCCTGAGGAGCCGTTGGTGCAGCGGCTTGTCGCGCTGTAGCTGTCTGCTGCTCTGCTCTGGCCGCCGCTGCAGCCGTTGCTTCAGCGGCCGATGCAGCGGCACGATTCTCGTCAAGTAGTTGCTGAACAGAGTCCACATCAGTTCTGCGTGCAGCCTCAGTGGCCACTTGCTGATCACGCAGTTCATCCAGCTCGCTAAAAGCTTCTTCTAGTTGAAGATTTTGATTGTGCAAGTCATCTAGAGTTTGAGCATCATTACCTGCCAACATATTCACAAATCGGAAAGTATCGAGAAAGTCTGATAGGTCGTTAGCAGAAAAGAGCATCTTTATGTATCCCAAATTATTTGATCGATACATAAAGTCAGCTTGACGTGTCAAGTTTTCTCTGTTGTGAGAAATATCTTCTTTGATTTCTCCAATTCTGGATTCTGTTCTTTCGATCTCTGCTTCAGTTTCCTCCAGCACTTCTGATGCGCGTTCCAAAGCATCCTGTGCCGTAGCGAGTGATTCCTCTGTCTCTGCAACAAGTGAAGAAGCCGCACGAGCCTGTTGCTGTAAATCCTGCAATGAGACAGCATGAGCAGCTTGCACCTGTAGTGATGCAAGCACTAAGAGCAAAAAGACGAAAATCAAAACGGCTGCTATATTTCGCAGCCTCTTCATGTGTACTATCGAATTCAACACGTTTCAATCATACCATCAGATAGTGATTAATGGTTGTAATAATACGATTTTTTCTAGCCAAGTGTACTTCAAGCTATAAATTTACTCCGGAGTCAAAACTATCTTCTGCCCTGGAGCGAAGGTGTCCTCATTGTCCCAATTCCAACTGCCACTACCAGTACCTATCTGGAAATGCACTTTTGTGACGCCCAGATTAAGCGCTTTATACTGCTACAATAATCGTGTGAGCAGCTCATGCCAATATGACATTAAGGCATTGGACAGCTTTCATAAGGAACATGCCACATAATTCTTTGGTGCAGTGTACCCAAGTGAACTGTGTAGCTACTCCATTGCTAAACTATTAAGCGTAGGGTACTTATTTCAAGAGGATAGGTGCAATGAGAACAAAATCAGAGGCTAACCAGCCATTAAAGAAGCGTGCAAAGCTAGCGCAGGTTAATTGCGTCATCTTGGTGGCTGTATTTTTACTATCATTGCCCATCATGGGATTCATTAAAGTGTATGCCATTTTTGCTAGAGGGTATGTAATCTGGCTTGCTCCTTGGCTTTTGTCCTTCTTGAGCGAACTCCTTCTAAGAATTGAAGTTGGAGCGACAATAATTGTAACTACCACCATTTTCGCCATTGCTGCCGCACTTCAAAACACACTAATCGCTTGGATCTATTTGCGCTACAAAGACTCATCGAAATTCGTTCGCATCGGCTGCCAAATCTTCGCTGGCATTGTTATCCTTATAGTACTGCTCATCTTCCTGCGACACTATATAAGCTTTGGACA
>Ga0123355_10000877_pt1 | contig 41574 bp, 42 predicted proteins | sample TergutEmb28metaG_3_FD_89872 | JGI IMG/M metagenome (GOLD analysis project Ga0123355, IMG submission 89872) | Embiratermes neotenicus P1 segment gut microbial communities from Petit-Saut dam, French Guiana - Emb289 P1 | ecosystem: Host-associated > Arthropoda: Insects > Digestive system > Gut ...
AAGGGTTGCTTGATGATTCGCAAATTCCTGCTTAACTGACACTCTTTTTTGAAACCGTTTTTTACGGTTTTCTTTGTATGCGCTCACGACGGCGTTCGAACCTTTTCTTTCACGCTATCCTCCAAGTTTATTTTTTTTAAGATGCTAATCATTCGTAATTACTTACTTATATCGAAACCGTATTTTTACTGGCTCGTAAAGATGCCACTCTTAAAATTTGGAAACAGCGAAAATCAATGAAAATTGAATATCCAAGCTTTGTTAGACTCTATCTCTTATATAATGTGCTACACGTTTTCGATGGTAGCGAGTACAAATAATCTTCTTTCACAGGGCTAGTCGATATTAGAAGGGATGCTGCTGAATAGCTACAACCATTCCCAATTTGTCATACTGCCCTGAAGTGTAAGTATACTCTTTGGCGGAAGTTATACAAAAAACTTTTTAGCGAAATCTTGATACTTACATTAAACCTGAAAATAATCCCAAATATCTCATGGTGATCCCAACTACCATGCCTAAAAATGGATTTTTTGACCATGTTGTTACGCCCATTGCAACAAAGCCGTCTAAGGGTTGGTCGGAGTTTGCTACAGCTGATAAATTTGGCACAAATGTTAGTAGAAACCCAATCACTAGCAAAAACCCTGCAATACTTTGTGCCGGAATATATCGCCCCACCCGCCCGACAAGACCTAACAAAACTAAGAATCCCATTACTAACATAAAAACAATACCACTGAGAATTGGCCAAGGCGCAGCGGCTGTACCTGAGATAATCGCTTCAATTGGAGGACCGCCAAAAATAGCACTAGGGATATTTGATAAAGCATTTACTAACGTGAGATGATCGAAATTTTGAGTCGTTCCTGCAATATCAGCAGTTATTGTCCCAAAAGAAATGTTTGCGCCAACATTAAGCATAGAAATACTCAGTGCTCCCATGATTACAGTTGCATTAATCGTAGGTTTAATTAACCTAAACTCTTGCCAATATAGTTTTTTCCAAAAACGCCATTCATTACTAAGCTGCAGGGGTTCACGCCCTTCTTCTATGGTGTTATCAACATTTACTCTACGTCTTTGGAAAAACAAATAGTCTATAGTAGGAGTCAAAACTGAAATGAAAATCGTCCACACAACCCTATTAGGATTATCAATAAAAAATGTGTAAGCCGCAACAGCCGTAATGATGGATATTAAAGTAATACGCTTTTCTTGACCAAGCATGTCCCAAGAAACGCCTGCCAAAATCAACCCAATGCCGCTCATCATTCCCCAAATTACTGTGTCTCCTGCAAAATTGGCAATCCAATTAATTCCTCCAAAAAGGGCAACCCCAGTCATTAAAAGTGCAGCAAGAAGAAGTGAGCTGATATTATTCCGTAAATTTTTACTAATACTAGCCACTGTTATAGTTTCAGCTTGGGCGGATATAGGCGTAACTGAACCGAGAAACGTATTTCCAAGTCCTCCAATCAAGAATGCAAAGCCTGCGGGTTTGATAGCAAACCCGCGAGATTCTGCGTAAATTAAAGGAGGCACGCCGTTAATGATGACCGCAACTATTGCGAAAACAAATAATATTATGTCGTTAATAAACTCCATGTTGTTTTCCTCCAATGTAACATCTGCGCATAACGACTCTAATTTACACTATCATATCAATGGTATTGCTAAAGTATATGGCCTTTTCAGACAAAATATTGCTACCTGTTCTAAACATTAACTTTTAAATTAACACAGCGAGGTTTCATGATGAATGTCGAAATATGCAAGTAAAATATAATTCGATATTTCATAAGGCTCAAAATGATACGTAGGACTATCGAAACCTTAACATGACATCGTTGTCAGATTCCATTGGAAACCGTACGGTTTCACCTGCATTTTGAGGTATCATTTGAAAATATCAAACGAAAGACGCATTATATTATGCGACATCATAACGACAGGGTGTTTCCGAATAAACGGCTTGAATACGACATTTTTTAATTTATCGCAACGAAAAACCAGCAATTCAAGTTTAAAGAAAACATTACGTCTACCACCACGCCCTACCGATGAAATGGTTTCAGGTAAGCGTTCGTAAAATACAAAAATCCACTTACTCAAAAGAAAAGCTTCAGTAATGGCACTGCAAGTAGACAACTTGCGCCTCATGCAATCTAAGCAGACTTATCCCGCAAATGCATTCTAAATCAAAAATCGACAGCCTTCAACTGCGTTAGGCGAAATTTTTGTAGAATTTCGCCTAACGCAGTTGAAGGCTGTCTGATTGGGTGGTATTTTCTGTAGTAGACCTGTTTCAACATTCTTCATGTTGCATAAACAGGCAAATTAATCCACTTTAGGAGGAATCAATATGAAACAGAAGGCTATGAAACTGCTGTTGGGCGTTAGTGTCGTTGTTTGCTTAACTGTAGGTGCTATGTTTACAGTAAATGCAGATGTGGGTGCAGAAGGTATTCCCATTGTCCCTGCGCATGACTATCCCGAGGACATATGGCCAGAGTAGTCTACAATACTACACCATGTTTGTCTGCTAATTGTTTGGCGTATGACTTTAGCTCGTGTAGCTGGTGTAAGCAACATGCGTAGTACAACTCACGTAGCAAAGTTTCACCTGCGGCCTGTTCCTTCATATTATAAAGTGAATGAACCTTGTTATAGGATATATGTGGCAAAAGCCGCAAGCTACTTGTTTCGAGGCACACTCTAATTCCTTCATCGCAGAGCGGGATAACATCCTCATCTTTACCCATCAGCCCAAGATATTTTGTAAGATTATAAATAATGCTTGGGTAGCGCTGCCCTCTTTCGATTTTGTCAATACATTTATCCTCCACATTTTTCTTCAAGCCATACAAAATATTTATTGTTCTGTTTTTCCCATCCTCTAATTTGAAGTATTGAGTGGCCATCATGTTCAGTATGGTGAAATCTGTTTTAGTAAGGAAGTATGTCGCTATTTTATCTTCGTCAAATGATGTTCGTGAGGCCATGGAGGCAGACATAAGGATTTCAAGAACCTTTTCTGGCGGTTTACCGATTCTCACTGCATATCCAGCCTTTGCCGCTAATAAATACTGTATATTGAATTTACTTTTGCTGAATTCAACATTATCTTCCAGTTGGGCAATCAAGCGCGCGGACTCTGTGGTGTTGCCTGTAGCTAATGAACTATCTAGGGCATCAGTAAGTTTTTGTACCTCTGCCAAGTTGTTGTCCAGAAAGATAGCCACAAGATTGTTGGGGTTAATCCCCAGTTTTTCGAATAGTTGCTCAAGATGCTTTTTGGTGGGCATTGAGATTCCGTTTTCAAGTTTCCACAAATTGGACTTGTTCATAATGCCTGCCGCCAACTCTTCAATAGACATTCCGCTTTGTTCGCGCCAATGTCTTACTACGTCACCTACAAGGTATTTTGCCATGGGGATACATCCTTTCTGTTTTCAAGACTGTCTATACAAATACAAACACTTGTTCGCAATTAGTATACTAATTGGAGAGAAGGGGCGTAGCCCCTTCTCTCCGTAAATTGTAACATATTAGCAAAGCAATGCAAGCTATCGAATATTTTGGCGATTTATGGTTTGTTTTCTACAGGCAATGTGGAAAAAATTCCGAAAGATGACTCCATTTAGCAATTAAGCAGAAATCACAGCTCTCCGATACATCATGATGCTCAACGGGTCTTGCGAGGGGGCAACTTTACGCTGCTGTCTTGTATGACCCGTTTTTACAACAACTTTACTGTTGCCGCCTTTTATGGTCCGCTCCCTTGCATGATTGCCGCCACCGCTACGTGACCTTTGCCTCTACCTAAAGTTTCTATGCTTATATCAATATCAGTTCATTCCCAATAGATCTAAAATCGAGTGCCTTACTGTGTATTTCTGCGCGCTAATTTGCCGAATCTCTCAATAAAGTTGCAAATTGACAGATATATGTCGTGTAATTTCCATGCACTGCAAGTATGTGGAACACAAATGGATTATTGTATTTTTTCATATAACAAGGGGAAGATACAGTGCGCCATTGGTTTAGGCGACTAAGCCACCAAATAAAATATGCGCTACATATAGCCGCAGTCCTAAAGGGGATTGCGGCTGTTTTTTATTCGATAAAATTATGTAATAAACAAATAAATACACCTTTATACAACAGTAACCATCAATACCGCACATGTGCCTTTGTCAGCCTGTGTGGTTATTTGTTTTGGCAAAAGACGGACAAGCCTCGCAACCTACCGCGTTGCCGCTCCCCACCACGTTCCTTCTTCAGATCTCAGAAATTAACTTGAAGAAGGAAGGGACAACCCATGTATAATAAAAAACAAAAATTATTTTTACAAAGCGTGCAGGTTTTGCACGCTTTGATATTTATCCTTATAACCAAGCCCCTCGCAGGAATGGGGTGGGCTCCATGAGTGCCGCAGGTCGCAGATCTGAACTTGTCCGAATTTTACGTTCGCGCAAGAGAGATACCGCATCTAATTTAGCAAGAGAGTTTGGTGTACACGAACACACCATTCGCCGCGACGTGCTGACTCTCACCGTTGACGAAGGCTACCTCATCGACACCATCCGAGGAAATGGTGGTGGCATTGTGTTTCATGGTCACGTAAACCCATATAAAGGTTCTTTCAGTCAAGAACAGATAAGGGTTCTTACTGAATTTAAAAACAATGCCGACAGTTATCAAATAGAAGTCCTTAATGGGATTCTTGAGACATTTGGCTAATTTGATGCTGGCGTAATGATGATTGACGCATCTCCGTGACGGAACGGCTCCTTGACAAATACCGGTGTATACCGCCGATCATATACAGTAACCCAAATACATTCCAGTTGTGGCTCGAAAGGGAAAGCGATGGGAAAATGCGCGATGATCGCCTTTGGCGAGAGCGATACACATTTTACCCAACAGACTTATTGGTACAGTCTGCGCCATGACCCGCACCTGGAGATAATGATACTTCCGCCTTGCACGCTTATCGGCATGGGGCGGCCTGTCATAAGAATGAGGGGAGTGCGAATCTAACCGTATACACTGCGGCAGGTTGGCATTATGACGCTTTACCATAAGCGGTTAGGGTTACTCCCCATGTTGGGGTGCGTGGCAAATAAGAATTGTTTTTAGTAGCGCAGTTCTATGGTTATTTGAACTGCACTACTATTTTATACTTACGAAGGATGTGGAGTATGGCAACAAAACTTGTTAAGCGTGGTGATTTATACTATGCAAATCTTAACCCAGTTATAGGTTCAGAGCAGGGCGAAATTCGTCCTATTTTGGTGGTTCAAAACGATGTCGGCAACAAATTCAGCCCGACAATCGTTATCGTGCCAATTACGTGTAGCTTAAAAAAGAAACATTTACCTACACATGTGAAAATTCCGACCTCATGTGGGCTAAGCACTGATTCGGTAGCCTTGGTTGAGCAGATTCGGACAATTGATCGTTCGCGCTTTGATGGATATATAGGGCATATTGGGTCAGAGGTTCAATCGAAAATTGATGTGGCTCTGGCGATTTGCGTAAGCATTGCAAGACCTTGTGCGTCCAAAGACGAGTCACCTGTTCTCTGCCTGTGCAAATACTATGAAAGCGATTTTATCGACAGCAACACGCTTGGTCAGAAAGGGGATTTCGTATGAGTTATGAGCAAGGGATTGTACCTGTGAAATCAGAGTTAGGCGTAGCTGCTGCACTAGAGGCCAGACGGCTTGCAGAGAAATACGGCAGGGATTATTTAACGTGCGAAGACTTAACCGTCATACTGGGGCTCGGAATTAACAATGTTCGCCACATGATTAATAGTGAAGACTTTCCAGTTATAGAAGTAGGAAATCGAAAAGTCATCAGTGTGATTGCTTTCGCATATTGGCAGGTAAAAAAGGCAATTTAAGTGACTACCTTAACAACTTAACCACATAGCGATTCAGCCGAAGCTCAGTAAATCAGAAAAAGGTCGAAAAATCTGTCATTGACACATATGTTGCCACGAGATTATACTGTTACACACAGATATGTATCGTGGTTGCATTTAAGGAGGATGCGAAATGCCACGATTAAAAGAGCCGAAACCCAATGTTGGGCGACGCGGCAACAACGAAGGAAGTATTTACCAGCGCAAAGATGGACGTTGGTGTGGTTCCGTTACTGTTGGGTATAAGACAAATGGAACCCCGATTCGCAAAGATGTTTATGGCAAAACCCGTAATGAGGTAGCAAAGAAAGTCGCTTCAATGACAAGTGAGGTCTATCAAAATGGTTACACCACTGTGTCAGCGCAGACAGAATCTAACTTTGAAGTCTTGTTTAGGGATTGGTACGAACTGTGTAAAGCTTCAGCCCTTACAGATGTAACGGATGAAAAATTTCGGAGCATGATGAAAAAACACATATTCCCAGCTTTTGGTGAGTTTGATGTTAAGGATGTAGATTTTAAGCGTCTTCAAAAGTTCTTCAACAAAATGAAGACAATGAAAGTAAAAGATAAAGTCGGCTATTCTTCAGACTTTATCAATAAGGCAAAGAATCTACTTAACAACTTCTTCAAATATACTGTAAAGCACCACCTGTTGTCCGTTAATCCCATGGAAGATGTTGACACGAAAAAAGTGGACGATGATGATATTGAACATGAGAAGAAGCCACAGGCTCTTCGTCCAGAAACAAGAAAAGTCATCATGAAATGGGTAGAGGAAAACCCAATACTAAGGCCGATACTGATTACAAGTGCGTTTACTGGGCTCCGCCCGCAAGAAGTTATTGTTCTCAAATGGGCCGACATTAACAATGAACTTCGGACGTTAAGTGTAAAAAAGGCTTTGAAACGGGTTGTTGAGTTTGACGCAGATTGGAATGTTGTGGCTCGTGGTGTGAAAATCGGCACTACGAAAACCAAGAAGAGTGTTAGGACTATTCTTATGCCCAACACTGTCACAGAAACTCTTGCTGAATGGAAGCATTATTGCCAACAGAAGGGTATTCTCAGTGAGTTTGTTTTTCCAAACACTAAAACAGGTGATATGCGTTCATACTCTGGGCTACGGAGCTTACTACAACGCTTTATCAACAAGCACAATTTACATGATGAGGGCATTACTTTGTATACATTGCGCCATACATTCGCTACAGTTCTTTTGGAGCAACGAGAAAATCCCAAAATCGTATCGGAGCTTATGGGTCACACAAAGGTGAAAACAACGCTTGACCTTTACAGTCATGTTGTAGACGACACGGTGTATGTGCAAACTGCTCAAGTCTTGGATGGGGTCTATGACTCATTAACATTAAAAGACCTGTCTAAGTCGGGATAGCAAGCAAATAAACACTTCTAAATTTGACAGCAATTTTGACAGCAACGCAGATAATTTTAGGCAATTTTAGAAGGTAAATCTGGTGGAAAAATTCCAGCAACTACCAGGTCGCGAATTTTCGAGACATGAAAAAAGCCCGTAATCACGGGCTTTCTCGGGACTTTCTCTGTAAGCGCGAAACGAGATTCGAACTCGCGACCCTCGCCTTGGCAAGGCGATGTATAGCTTGCGCATTATTTGTGCAAAGCCCTTGAAATCAGGCGTTTATTTGATTACTGGTTTTGAGGTTGACAACAATTGACAACAATTCATTTATATGAATAACACTGCCCGATACTCATCTGTGTTTTTATTGGGATAAGCGGTGTTGCAGCTCTTCGATGGTTTCTATAGGCAATTTAGTGGCCCTTATGATTTTCTCTATTGAGTCACCCTCGCGAAGCAACTCCAGTGCAAGATCCTTCATCCGCTCTTCAACTCGCTCTTCTGCATACACACGTTTCGCAACTTCCGGGTCGTAGATGGACAGTATGCCATCGTATTCCTTCTCGTCGTTTTTCATCAATCAATAACAAGAAGACGATCTTGTAGCTCTTCGATGGTTTCTAAGGGTAGCATTGTAATCCAAGCAATCTTCTCAATTGAAATACCTTCTCTAAGCATTTTTGTAGCAACATCTTCCATCTGCGCCTCCATCCGCTCTTCTGCATACACACGTTTCGCAACTTCTGGGTCATAGGTCGATAAAATACTCACAACTCTTCCTCCTTCTTTTCTCAAAAACTCGGCAAGTATACCATTTTCAATACAATGGCTCACTGCCTCCCCAACTGCTTGGGAATAATCATCATATGCATTTGTAAGCTCCCGCAATTTTGCGATAAACTCAGCATATTGGCGCAAGTGCGGGCTTTTAGCAAAAAGCTCTTCATTCATACCCTTGTTGATATTATAGACAGGGACTTTCATTTCTATATGCCCCAAATCAACATCCCCTACATTTTCAAAGGCAGAAGATAAACTGAGAACTTCCTTTTCCGGCCTTTTAGCTACACCATTATAAAAAACAACAAACGCAGGAGTAGGAATTTTGTACAAGCTACTACCATAAATAAACTTCTCTTCGTTCTTCATTTTGATCCATTTTTCGTACAATAGTCCGATGTACATAAGAAGTCTCACCGGCATATTTTCGTATGGGCTGGACATATGCTCCCCCACAACCATGATTTTGCCTCTTACAACAAAAGCTAAGTCGTTTTTAAGTTCGCCAGAAATGGTGGTGGTTATTGTAACTATCATTACCTCATCAGGGGTACAATTGTCTCCAGACAGTGCGTTGTACAGTTCCGCGGCCTTTTCAGGTTCATCAAAAAGGAGTCGGAACACACCGTCCTTTATTTGCCTATTCACTGATACAGCATCAGTGTTTTCATTTGGTGGCATACCATTCGCCTCCTTGCTAAGACTATTTTACATCAGAATACGTGTATCTTCAATACGGTAAATTTTATTTGGGATATACAAACATCGTCGCACCACAACTATATATTAAGAAGAAAATAACGAAAATCACCCCACATCATCATCGCCATGCTTAAATTTTTTTATTACTGCCTGCCTGATAGGAAAGTTAGAGAACAGATTTACGGTGCAACGTTTCCTCAATAACCGCGCCCTGCCAACCGCCTGTTCCAATTCGCTTTCAATCATCCAAAAGTGGAATTTCCTTAACACGTCCTCCTCGTCGTCGTATGTCTTAAAGTAGAACCTGTACCCATTGTGGGTGACTAAATGGGTTTTCATCTTAGCATCTTCACTAATATCCAGCCCCAGAGTGAACGGCAACAGCTTGTACACAAATTCGACCTGGTATGGTGTACCAACCACATTAATGTTTTGACCTTTAAGATGATCGCATCCAATGGCGTTTCCAAAATACATATCGCCAGTGCCATATTTCTTAAATGTAATCATATGCTCAAAGCCTGACCACTTTTTTATCTCATCAAGTATGCCGGGAATACCATCAATACACGATCTGCTCATAGATTTTTCTGGATATTGATTAATTTCACCGGCGTATTTAGCCGTCTTACAATCGTAAAACTTCACTTTGTTCTTGCCAAAACAGTGTTCGCAAATATCCTTGTCTACAGTTGCGGACACCATTATGTGCTTTATGTTTTTGAACTTCCAAGGCTTTAGAAATACAATACAGTCTTCCGATAGATTTTCTTCTTCGGAGGCTTTTCTATATATAAAGTGCTCTGCTAAACAAAATGACGGTATATCGGTTAGGGCCGGTATACCGTCAACATCTTCATTTTCGTTTTTTGCGCCATCTTCTTCGGTGTCGTCCTCCCACTCAAAACCTGGCAACTCCAGTAGTGTTTTTTTCTTCCTGTGGAGTATCTTCAACACCTTTTTGGCCAGCATTTTTTGTGATGGGGTCTTGTACTGTGGAGCGGTTGCTTTCTTGTATATTTTCCTTAATAATGTCAAAGGTATCTCACACTGGTTGGATGCAATGCTACCAAGTATGATGTCTTCATCTATTATTACGGCATCGTATTCTGCTAGGGCTTTTTCGCTCATGTTAAGAAACCTGCGGTGAGTTGTTATGGTATGGCCACTATGTTCTTCATATTTTTGCTGCTGTTGCAAGTGTTTCTGTAGGCATTCCACGCCCTCTTCCTCGGCCATTCGCCATATAAAAGGGTGAACCTTTGAGTGTTGCCCTGTATCCCGCAAGTGGCATATGTGTTTCCAAATATAAGCAGGGATTTCATTTTTAATTTCATCCAATGACGGTGTTACCATCAGCTCAATGCCTTTTTCGTCGGCCCTATTCTTAATGTCCCATTTTAGTTTGTTTGTGGGAACGGCAATCAAAAATCTTAGCCTAGTGGATGCCATGAGTCGTAAAAATGTTTCCGATTTGCCCGCAGCTGTTTGCGCTTTGATTATATGCCACAATTTATCATTTGATTTTATGGCCTGCACGAGTTTTTGTTTTAAATCGTTCTGCACTTCTTCAATAGTATGGTATGTCTCTGTATGGTTGGCGATCCTTTCCATTGTTCCACGCTCTGGTTTAACAGTTAATAGTATATTTCTTCCATGTTTACATGTATCCTTATAGGGACAGAAGTTATTGCAGTCAGAGGGCTTATAGTCCATCTCTTTATTGTATTTCAAATAGAAGCTAAACCTATCTTGCTTATGACGATCATAGTATTCAGGGTATTCAGACATGATTTTTTTGAACCGCTCTATTCCAGATTCAACGTGGATGATGTTGGTTGATATGCCAAACAGCTCAGAATGATGTAATTTCCGTTCGCCCGATTTAAACTCTTGCAACAATTGGCACATTCCAAACAATTCCTTTATTGATGAAGAACGATGACGGTTACGTTGTTTCGGTTGTTTTTCTTCAACAGTAGTGTTATTGGTAACACCATCATCAAGATTAATCTGATAATATATGTTTGGGAAATTTTCGCCATTGAGTTTATCTTTCATAATAATAGCACTTGGCACGAATTTCCTGTTTTTCAACTTACCATCAGATTCTGTTGGCATTTCATTGACTGATACGTCCAGTAGACCTCGTTTGGTCAATTTGATTCCGTGTTTTTTGGCAAATTTCTTAATATGATCCTTATAGTGATTGGCCTTTCGATCGTCGAGTAGATAGTGTGTCATACTTCTGAATATTGAATCGGGTGACACCGTGGGAAGTTTTGAATTATAGTCGATTACTTTCGTCCCTCCAAAATACATTCTGGATACATCGCTATCATGTTTGTCGGTTTCAGGGAATATTTCCATTAAAGCATATTTTAGAATTTTAGCACCTTTTTTATCTTGAATAGGTACGTCACTAATAAACACAACGCGAAACTTCTCATTATCATCTTCGCTGGTAAATGTTTCATATGAAAACACAATAGGAAGATTATATTGTTTAGCTCGGGCTTTAACTTTTTCGTATGATATGCCGCCATCGAAATCAAGCACTAATAACTGCATTTGTTCAAAGTTCTTTTCATTCCTCGTACCACCGCTAAATGTGGATGGCGAGAATGTGTGCCCGTTTTGTCCTACGTTGTATGCGAAGGCGCGGAAACTGGAGGGGCAGTTTAACTCACTACTGCTTTTTCCAATCCGGTTGTTTATGTGGCCTATTTCATTGCCTGTGGGTTTGGATTTATACCCCACGGAATCCAAACATACGTTAATGTTATACATAGTCACAACTCCTTAAAAGTAAATTTGATTATTTTCTTGTAGGAGTTGAGCAGAAAAAAATTGCAAAAAAATAAGGAGCAAGATTTATGCTCCTGGTTTTTGCCTTTGCTTGTGCGCGTTTTGCGTATGCCTAAATAGTAAACTGCCCACTGTTATTTGCTGGGGCGTTATTGGAATATCTATATGGCATTTTTGATATTATTGTTTTGATTTTGATGTCTGATGAGTTTCGCATTATAGGCAATAGTGTGAACTCTAACGTGTTATGCCTTAATGCTATAGTAGGTTTTCTGACTCTATGTGTGCTTCATTGCTTTCATGATCAGCTATATATCCCTTAAAAGCAGTAACAGATATCGCCTCATTTGTATTGCGCCAGTGTCTCAAACATAAAAGCATATACTCAATGTCTGGAGAGAACGACTTGTCGTTCGTTATGATTTTATATATTTCTATACCTGATGATGTGAGACTATATGAATCAATAGTAAAAGGAACTTCATGTGGTATTTCCGACATGAAAAAGGCTACCACCTCCCCGTTGTGTATAGCCAATATAGACTCTTCGAAATATGTAGCTATACTTAAAGAATCCGTAGTTAGTAAACCACAATCAACCATAAGCCGAATTTGATCGGAATAGTTCAATCCATAATCTGTGATAAACTCTTTACATTCCTTTGATGTTGTTGTGTCACCGTTGAAACCTTCTGAAAAAATGAAATAACAGTCACCACTCATGACAACGAGGCGAGCTAACTTTTGAAATATAGCCGCTTCATCATGAGTCATATTTCGCAATATATCTAATGTTCTCAAGGAGCAACTCTTGGGCTTCCTAGCCTCACCAGCCAAAACCTTCCCCCATAGTTGTTGCAACTCATCACTACTAATGTACCCAACGGCATCAAAAAATCGCATCATCCAATCAAAATCCATGTCAACATCAAAAGACTCATTTGTCTCGCTATCTCTGGATTCCGCATCTGATAGGTCAAGACTAGCAAAATGTACTGAGCCTAAAAAGTTTTTTAGTCGGGTAATTTCCGATAAAGTAAAACTTGCTCCTGAAAACAACTCCAATTCTGATTTTTTCTTATACATTTCGACATCTACCGTGGCTTTCCCGTTCTTAAAAACGAGTGCTGGGGCATACAAAGTCTTTACAACCTTCCCAACCATGTCAATCAGCTTAACTGCAACAGGAGAGGCAGCCACGATTGGCAAGGCATTATTGATAACATTGGCAATGATTTCAGTGGTTTCCACGCACATACCTCCACATTGTATTTACTATGGTGAGTTTTCCTTAATGTTTATGAATGTATTATACAGTCTTGGTTTCCTGCAAGTAAGTTTAAATATACTTTGTTTGTGCAAACAGAGACACTCTAACATACTGCCATGCTTGTATGCCATGCGCCATATTATAGGCAAAAAATGAGGCGTTGGGATTATTCATAGTAATGCGAAAGTAAGAGTTGTCAATTCTCAATTTGAGCTACTTCACCTAAATTATTCTGCAACAACTTGTCAAAGTGCATTGTCATTGTATCTAGTGCCAGAATATTTTTATCATTGCTGAGGTTCTCATCTCTTCCACTAATAATCGGCAAGCCTGTTTTCGTGTACCCATATTTCGACTCTATCGGAATATCTGATATGCATTTCCGTGAAATTGGTTTTGTTAAACTAAGCCTGCTTGCAAGATATTGGCAGTAGCCAGAAGTTTTAATATTTTGAGCGGGTAATGCATAATTAACCATAACACTTTGGAGCTTCTTTCTGTTTACTCCATCTAACTTTGTTGAATAATACCTAACTCCGTTAAAGCCAGTAACATCATTACATAGATGAAGAAGAATCTGTGGCACAATATATTCTTGTTTAAAAGGTGCAGTAGGATATTTACATACAATTGAGCAAGCCATTATTAGTGGCCATAAAAGGATGTCGTCAACCAGTGAGTCTAACGCATTGAAATATGCTACATCTTCTTTCTTTGTTTGGTGTATCAATAACGACAATAAATGTTGATTATTTGCAAATGTCAAATCAATTATTGAGCAAGATTTTGAATCACTACCTAACGGAACAAAAAACAAAGATACCCAAAATCTATCAATGTCTGGCTTTCCTAACTCTAAGTAGCAGTCATAAATTGATTCACCAAGATACACCGATGGAACGCCATGAATACTGAAACGTTGTCCCGAAACTAAATGTCTTTTTTCAAAAGGGATATGAAACATATCTTTCCGCAATGCTGGAGATGCATCTCCAACCTGTTGGACTCTTGCCTTAAAAATGAACTTTCCTTTTTTCATGCCTGGACTCTTAATTAATTTTTCGCTTTTTCTCAACAAAATATCCTTTACTAGGTCGAAGGATTCACTCATTAGGTTGTAGGCTACATACGGTTTTCCTTGTAGATAATTCATTACAACTTCAAAGATTTTTGCATGTAGCTCTACCGAAATGTGTTTCTGTTCCATGACCTTCAGTCTCACATATCCCACAAGAGCTTGGACATGTTTTTGGTAATTGTTGAAACTGTGCAGAAAGTATTCTGGCAAGGAATGGTAGTCCTCCCAGTTGTACCTTGTTCGCTCCACAAGCCTGTCGTATACAGCTAAACTTTTATAATCTTCTTCGTAATTATCCATGAATGTATCCCCTCCCACTCAATCTTTCAAGGATGATTGCTACATATTTAATAGGGCGGCACTTCGCAATATAAGCAATAACGCAACACTGTTTCAATCGCACTCTTGCATAATGATATTTCTGCGATAGCTTCCCTTGGTAACCTTTTTGTTTTTATACAAAATGCTACAATAAGACCATAAATCCATTTCGTTTATAATGAAACCCATTATCTTGAAACACCCTTCAGGTGTCTCGTATCCAAATTCATTTACCTTATCTTGATATAAACAATACCGCCTATAAACATCTGGAAGATATTCTCTTAGACTATTTAGTATTAAAATTTTATTACTATCTTTTATGCTATGAAAATCAAGAACTAAATCAATTGATAGCAAATCCTCTTTGAACTGGTCATTAATTTCTGAAAAACGGCTAGAACTCAATATCTTCAAACTCTTGTATCTTCTATTCATTACAAAGGAGTCATCAATACCATATTTTCTTACCGCATCATCAGCAGATAAATCTAATATATTGCTTCTTAGGTTTTCAGTAAATTTATTTAAATCATCAGCGTTTTGTCGCCCACTTATTACCGTTGGGAATCCAGAAGAAAATTGATATGCATGATACAATTCATGACATAAAGTAGCTTCAAATGATTTGCCTGGCACATTTGAACATATTCCTATAACGTAGAATTTCCCCGTATCTTCGAACGCCCCGAATCTTGGGTCATTGTCAGGCAATATGCAATATTTTAGCTCTTTATCTAGTTTTGAAGTATATTCATCAATAAATTTCATTGCAACATTTGAAAGGTGGTGTCCAAATAAATCCATGTTTTACAACTCGCTTTCATATTTTATGAACTATAAGAGCAAAAAATATATTTTCCTAATCATGGCAGACACATGAAGTAGATTGCCTAATTCCACATTATAAGCTATGATGCGAACCTATTCTCGTTATAAAGCTTACACTACAATATGCATTTTTACAACAGCCTTCTCCATTTTTACTCCAATTTCGCTCGGCTTGATAAGTGGCATCTGCATATAGCTATAGACGAATCAAAAATTAGTATAAATGCCATAGCATAAACCGAATTCTAGCAGCTCATGGAAAAAAACAAGGTATGCAGACATCCTTGTTCCTTACTGTTTTCTTTCTTTCAATAATCTGTACAAGGTAGTTTTCCCCATGCGGCAGCTCTTGCATATTTCAGCTACCGTAAAATCCTTACTATCATACATCTTCAATGCCATATTGGATTTATTTGGCGATACTTTTGGTCGTCCACCCAGCCGACCTCTGGCTCTGGCGGCGGCTAGTCCTTCCTGTGTGCGTTGGGCAGTTAAGTCAGCTTCAAATTGGCTGAGTCCAGCGAATATGGTAAACATTAATTTTCCATGTGGAGTTGTGGTATCCAACCATGTCTCTTTTAGACTACGAATGTTAGCTCCTCGGGATTGTATTTGTTCGACAATGGTAAATAAGTCCTTTGTACTACGGCTTAGTCTAGTAAGTTCGGAAATGATTACTATATCTCCATCCCGTAGTTGATCCATCATCCTCAGTAGTTCAGGACGGTCGGTTTTCTTTCCTGTGACCTTTTCTGTAAATATTTTCTCAGCACCACACCCGTTTAACGAGTCAAGCTGACGGTCAAGATTTTGGTCGATGGTACTAACGCGGGCGTAGCCGATAGTCATTGTACATCACATTTCCTTTCCTTCAGGCTGTCACATAGGCCGTACATAAATTCGTATTCCTTCATTATATAATGACTCTTTCCCAAAAGCCTTTGTGCTACAAGTAATGGAACATTGATATTGAAACGAGTAATGGGGCTGAAAAACCATATGTTTCATAGCTATTCAACCCCATATGCGAAAGTCCCAATAACGTTCATTTATGGTACTGCGTTGTTAATATTCAGCTGGTATCAATATAACTCCATCCATCAGATACAGCGTCAGTTCGTCCAACGGAAAATCTGTGAATGGAATTTCCTGCGAAACAGCCAAGTCCGTATCGTTATAGCCACTTGCTATACCAGTGTTGCTGTCTTGATCGACTACCAACTTCCATACCTGAAAATGCGGGTCAAGTCGATTGGCTGTTTGGTAACTACCGATTATGTCCAGTAACCAATAACACCCAGCAGCTTCAGCTAATGCAATAACTCCGTCTGTTATAACGGGGAAATGTTTGAATGGCGAATATTTGTGATAACCCTGTGTTCCACCAGCATGGTTGATAATGTCCATTATTTCCTGTTTTGATTTCACTTGTTCACCTCCACACCTACCGTTCCCCGACTACACAAAGTCCATCTCAAAATAACATGAAAAATACACGCTGTAGCTATTGGTGCAACAACCACAGCCCCTATAACAATTCCAATCGTAAGCATTTACAATCGTCCTTCCTAAATTTAATAGCAAAAGCCCGCGACATTGCGCCGTGGGCTTGATATTCTGTGTTATTAACTCCACCATATCCATAATCATCAAAGAAACGAGCCACGTAAGGAATTAAAGGGCGTGATTCGTTCGGCTGTTAGGCGATAGAATCACGGCATTTTGTTCCTGGAGTGGCGAAGTGATTTGGTAAAAGAGCAAAGCCGTTGTGATCTCACAGGCCGCAGGCCGGAGTGATCTCAACTGGGTTTGCGAAAACTGCCGGTAAAATCTCTGCATTGGGTTAAACCTCAACGCACCATGGGGAGTGGTTATGCATTATGGATATTTTTCATTTGCAATCTATAAGGCCGAAAACCTGTGTGGAGGGGGTGCCGCAGCCTCTGAGATCTATCGAAGGCTGATGAGCAACAGCGGAAACATCAGGTGTTGTCACTGGCCGGATAAATCACCGAAGTAGCTAATCACGCATCCAACCACCGCGGGAACCCGTCGCCAGGCTGGCAGCTCGTCGCAGGGCCTGCCCACACTTCCGGCTATATGAAACTTTAGCGTATCGCTTAAAGCACTTAGAAATTAAGTTATGCATTGCAAATGGTGGTACGTCTTTCGTAATCTTCGATAGTGCGAAGCCTAGTGGCATCTGAGCGCAGTCCGGGACTCAAGCTTGGGAAATCTATTAGCAACCCTGATTTGATAAGAGACGACTACTTTGGTGAAACTCCACATTTCATCCCGATGACCCACCAAGCCGGGCCAAGGAGCCAGCCGCTCTCCCCCTAGCACTCTTACATATTTTTACTTTAGCGTATCGCGTAAAGCGTTTGGCGAACAAACAATTCATTACAAAAGACCTTTCTTTTATGCAGACAAATCCGCCTTGATACATTTTTCAACATCTACGCCATGTTTGTTGCTGTATTGATGCAGAACGTGGTTGATATATTCCCGCTCTACCATTCTGTAATAGCTAATTAGGCCACTGAGAACTTGTACATCATTCAACGGCCAGGGCGTTGTGGTTTTACGGTCACGCAAATAATTATCTAACATTGCCTTAAATGTTTTCTTGCGCTTGTGGCCGATGGTTATTTCATTTTTACTATTTAGCATCAACCCAAGATTCCAGTTGCGCCCGGCGGATGAACCATAGCGGGTTTTCTCTGGTTTTATTGTGAATGGAGCTTGGTGTTCTGATAAAATGCTTTTTATCCTCTCTTGCACGGCATCCTTGTCGAAATCAATTTTGCAGGAGATTAGCAAATCATCTGCATACCGGGTGTACACAAAGCGGCGGTTATCAAAGTTGCGTAGAGTATTGCTAATTTTGTGGTCGATTGGCACCATCATTGTGTTTGTTAGAAATGGTGAAATCGGCGTACCTTGTGGCAGGCCGTTGTTTAAGAAACACAGACTTAGAGCTTTTTCCAGCACGTTAAGGCCATCTTCACGTTTTACAATTTCGCTAAATGGGAATAGCAACGATAACATATTTAATACAAACTCCGGCGTTGTACTACCAAAGAAGTCCGCGAAATCGAGCTTTAAGAACCATTTCGATTCATTCCGCTGGTGACGTTTGACGGCATCTATGGTGCATCGTCCGCGAATATATGCAAACGCTGTTGTATGGTATAAGGCGAACATATTCATTTCTAACAACGCTTTCAACTCTCGCAATGCAGCCATTAGTTCTGGGCGTGGTGCGTCTATGCGCCTTAGACCACCGGAGCTTTTGGGGATATGAAACGAATGATACAACAAAGCCCTGTCCATGGAGAACAGGGTTTCTTTCGATTGATTAAACTCCCGCAGTAGTCGTATCATGCGGTCAACATTTGTGTTGTACAACAACTGCTGGTTTGGTCGGTCAACCCAATAGGTGCGAGTGTTGGTAATATTGGGCATGATATATTTACTCAAATCTTGCACACCCGCCATGATATCATCGAAAGTCATCTGATAATACACGGGCGGTTGTTTGATTGTAATGTATGGCATGGATGAGTTCCTTCCTTATTATATTACACTTGAAATCTGCATAGATGAAAGTTAATCTGCCGCGACATCCAGAACATGCGTACCAGCGTGCTTAGAAAATGTCAAGACCGGTGCGAGGGTTGACTTTACTGGACTCGACCTGACCAACCACAGCCATCACAACAGTGCATAGGCTGAAGAATCACTTCGAACGCCTATGGGCGAGCCCGTAGCCCGTCTGCCCACTCTCTAACTTTTTGTTACTCCGGGTTATACCGCAGAGCCCTTGTGGTAGGCATAACGCCTGTACAAGTTATTCATTTCATGTGTTGTTAAAATGCGTCTAGCGTAAAACTGAAAGCGTCTACTTGTATGAATTTTTTCAAACTTGCACCCTTAGTAAAATTCACAAAGTTGGCCACACCCAGGGATGAAATTATCCTTATGGTAGGCGCAACGGACAAAGTTGTGTTACAAGCAGACACAGGCGTTTCTTCTGCCGCCTCATCGTGGGAGAAATTCATGGAGTTGATAAAGTCGTCCACCATCGTCATATTACTCCACTCAGCGGCATAATGCTGCGCATCGGTTAAACGTGTGCGGAAATCAAACATAACCTTGATATACGGGTTATCCTTATTAGCAACAGCTATATCCCGCCGCAACTCAATATTATCTACACACAGAAATACATACCCAGACAACTTTTGCGCTACATATCCATGAGATGCAACTTTAATTGCAGATTTTATTTCCGGGTTAATTTCACATAGCATACCAGCCAGCGCGTCTGTTTTAGTCATGCCAATATGCTCCTGCCGGAATAGTTGATTAGCCAAGTTTTTCGGCTCAACTGTATCAAAGTCATACAGCGTAAGCTTGGCAAGTCCAAACCGCGCAAGTAACTCTGCCACGGTTGACCCAACCGAACCACAGCCAATTATGTGTATCCGCTCTGCCACTTCTTCCGGTTTGAAATAATCGTAACTTTTAGCCAGGTTTAACATCCCCATGTGTCACCTCCGAAATTGTACGAGTCATATAGACCCAGTTGTCGATAACTGCTGTATCGTTCAATGGCCAACTGTTCGTTGTTACAACTTTTGGGTTTACCCTTTTTATGCCGGAGTTTTTGCACTTTTGTTTTTGCGTTTGCAAGAAACTCGTCCAGCCCTTCAACCCCCAGCAACTTAATTTCAACATCAGTATCTTCATACAATATGTTGCGTGCCATATCGTACACTAAGGTATGAACTTGCAACGACTTGTTCCAAATCATGAAGATATAGTACATATCCGTTTCAAGCTGGTTTAGGATTTGCTGACGGTGGATGTTGTCCACACCCGATGGCGACACGCTCATGTTGTTATGGCTATGGCCGTGCATACGAATATTATTGAAAACATCATCTCCCAACTCGTACAACCACTGTGTGTACGCCTCTTGGTCTGTGTTTACCGTGCTGGCGGTAACCTCCTGTGGGTAAACGAAAATATCCTGTATGATAAATTCGTTATCGCTAACACGCTGGACGGTACCATGCCAACCAACCTCGTTTGCAAACTCCGTTACTAAGGTAACGATTTTGTGATACGCCTCCATGGTTAGCCAAACGGTTGCATCGCCGTCCTTATAGTTGAAATTTTTGCTGTAGTTCAACTTCCCATCCGACATTTTTATTCCATCAAGTGCCGCCGCAAAATCTTTTATTGCCTGTTGTTTCATCTGTTTCGTCATGGTTATTGGTCTGGGCATTATCCGCCTCCTTCCAGTTGAATAATTGCCTCACATGGTGTAAGCAAGCTACCGTCTGTTGTTTCTATGCAGGTTATATCGGTGTGGGATAAGTCGTGTGCGAACTGCGCCATAACTGTCGAGTCGTAGAAGTTCAAGTTCCGCGCAGACACCACAGCCTGGTCTATTGCGCCAACATAATCACGTTTTTGCATATATTCTTGAAATCGCCCGGCATAACTGCCAACACACCCGTAGTAATTTATATGGGTATTGGGCAGATATGTTTTGCTTTCTGCCGAGAATGTATAGTGCTGTAACGCCCGCAGTCCCTTTCGCATATCAACCAAAAAGGCCGCACAGATACGGAGCTTATATACATCATCTATGAAAATGGCTCGGTACAATTTTTCCATTTGCACCGGGGTGATGCTGGCCGCTATCTGCTGGTACAAAAACCCATCGTGATTAGCGACATATCGCTCTACAGCGTCTGTATCATAGATATCCGCATAACCATGTACTGCGAATTTTATTATTGTGCCCTCCGCATGGAGTATGGTCAGATTTTTGTTGCACATGAAATATTCCATCAGCTCCGAGTTTTCGTTTTGCTTTATTATGGCGTCTTCCAGCCCGGCCAGCGTGTACATACGTTCCTGTAAGAGATGCTGTGTGTCACGTATCATCGACAAATAATACTCGTAATCTTTTTGGTGTGCGCTAATTTCATCTCGCAATTCGTTGGCTCTTATCCGTTCATAGGCTGTTTCAAACCCAGCCAACTTTGTGCGAATAACCTCCGACCGTATATCCACATCCATGGAAAACCGCTCTAGCCACGTTTCGTACTCTATGGCGGATTTATTGCTCAGGCTTTTAAGTAGGTTCGTTTCGTTTTCGGTTAGAGGACTTTGGGCGAATAGATGCGGTAGATATTTTGGTATCATCATTTGCAGAGCGTGGAACTGTTTTAACTCCAGCTTATCTGTGAATATGACTGTGTGCGTTCCTGTTTCGTCTGTGTAGAATAACGATTTCGCCTTACGAACATAGTAAATATGCAAGTCGTCTTGCCGAGTGAATCCACCCATGTAGCGTTTTCCTTTACCTGCATTTGCTTTCACAATTTCCAGCATCTTGGCCCCGGTATCTGCACATTTTGTGTAAATAATGTGTATGCTATGACTTGCCGATAGTTGATGCTGAGCAATGTCTTGCAGAAACCAACTCATGCTGTGGGCTACTGATGCTGTGGTTATGTCCTGCAATGAGTCGTGTAACGCCCTGCACGTTAGGCGAACTGTTTCATTTTGTGGCAGGCGTTTGTGCAACAGCACACGCAACGTCGCCAGAAATGACTTGTCCAGCGCATTAGCGGCAGTTATGTTGGAAAACAGCCTGTCCGCAACTTCGGTTGTTAGTGCCGTATCGTTAATGCCTTTGCTAAACATCCAAAATCCTCCTTCCCGAAAAGATGTGAGTTAGCATTTGTCACGCATTATCTGCCTTGACCACGTTTAGTAGGTAGCATTTTTCTGTAATGCCGAAGTCGGCAAAGGTCTTGTCCAAGTCACCGGGGTTTAGGGTAGAGCCGTCCAGGTTCATCATGCCTGTTGTGTAGTCGATACCTGCGTCTTCCAGTGCCTCGCGCAGGGTTGTATTTGCGTCCAGTATCTCGCTGGTGCGCTTTACGTTGTTACCGATTGTTACTTTAATCATGGGGTTTTCCTCCTAAAAATGTGAAAAGGGAGCCGCGTTTGCGACTCCCTAGGATTGAGATGTGGTTATACAATAACCTTGATGCTTTCTGCAATGGCAGTGCGCTCGTTGCGAATCTCGTCCAGCACTTCTGCAATTTCGCCCTCGATTTTTTCTAGGTTGACCAACGCCAGCCCAGCTCTGTCGAGCACATACTCTTTTGCGTCTTCAACATCTGCCGGAATTGGCAGTGTTGCCGTTGCCAATTTTGTATCATCATTTGATACACCGCCAAAGCTTATGCCGTAGTCGCTTAGGCCACTTGTGCCGATACCTACCCTAAACATGGTTTCGCCTGTCTCCGAGTCGGTGGTTGCCAGTGCGGATGGACGGTATTTCTTTACCGTTTCCAAATCCGCCAATGCCACTGCCGATGTGATAGCGTAGCTGTTACCTGCGATTGTTACTTTTGCCATGAGTTTTTCCTCCTGTGAAAGATAAATTTGTACAGAATGTATCCATACATGATAAGAATATATATCTAAACAGGCGGGATTTACGGTTTGTGGCTAATCTGTTTGGGCTACGTATTTTTTGACTTCGTTCTGTATGCGGGTTTTGGAAACTAGCAGTGGTTTCTTTAGCACAGTAACAGTGATACAGTCAACTCCAACGTTGTATCGACCCTCGAAGCCAAAGCCTTCTCCATGGCCTTGTTGCAAATCGCCTTCCCATTTTATCCCATGTTTTTCTGCGTCGCCCTTGGCTCGCGTGTACAGTGCTTGCAAATCTTTTGGCCTATTTACCTGAATGGTCATAAAACTCACCCTCCGCTTATATTTGGCTATGCCGCCTTTACAATTTCGTATGCCTTGTCTATTAGCATATTGCCTGATATTGTTTTTGCGAACATATTCTCGCGATAGTTGCTGGTTTCTCTACGGGGTTTTGCGTGTGTTGCGAAGTCGCTAACTGCGCATACGAAACGGTAGGCGTTTCGTCCGACGTGCTGTAGGTCTGGTGCATCGAAGTAGCGCAGGGTTAAGTCTTCCCGTATGTTAGTTATGTTTTTGCGGTGGATATCTGACGGATTTTCGTCCATGGGTAGCAGTGTTTCTACATATTCCAACACCCTGCTGTCGGTTATGTTGATTTGAGATAAGCGGCCAAACTCGGTGTTGAGTTTATCCATGTATCGCCGCGCCAGTTGCAACGTGTTGTGCGCCTCTTCCATTTTATGCGCCAAGTTGCCAACGTGAACCGTTGACCACATACGCCGGGCGTTATTTAGTGCAAGGTTTAACGTGTTTTGGCATACCACTCGTATGGGAGTGCAGGCGATGCGGATACTGCTTGTGCCATCGTGGGAGTTTGAGAAGACTAGGTATGGTTCTATTTGGTCTTCCAACATGGTGTATTGCTCCGGTAGTTTTGCAAGCATCCATACTTTTCGGCCGCTGTGTAGGCTACCTGCGGTTTCAAAGCGAACGCCTTCGCCCAGGAGTGCGTCAACAAATGAAAATGCTTCGTGGTTTTGCACGATTTTGTATCTGTTGGATACTACGCCTAGTACGCGGTTGTCTGTTTCGCGGATATTGGCTTTGTAACCTGGGATGGGAACATACAAATCTGACATTATCGGGCGTTGGGTAACAGTCCAGTTTAGGCCGGATTTTTGTAGTGCGTCTGTGGAAGTTAGGGATTCTTCTACGCAGGTGCCAAGGCCGTGCCATGGTGCTACTCTTGTGTAAAACATTGTTTCTATGTTTGCTGGCATGGGGGTTCTCTCCTTTTGTTTTTGGTTTATTGGGAAATAAAATAAGGCCTCCGTGGTGGGAGGCCCTGGGATGGTGCGTATTGTTATGCTGTGCTTGGTGCTGTTTTTCTGTTGCGTAGTTTTAGAATGTAGTCTACGAACTTGATTGTGTACTTTGCTGCGGATAGCATGGCTGTGCCGGCCATGATTATTAGTTCTATGAATTTTAGTTTCGACATAAAATGCGCCTCCTTCCTGGGTATATTTAAAGAAAGAATATATAAGCGGTAATGCTGGGTTTGCGATTAGAGAAACTTTGTTCGCTGGCGTGGGATAACTGGTTTTGGGTATAACGGTGGAATGTTATACTAGAAAGGGTAATTTACAAAACATGAAAAACCTCGAAACAATAATAGATGCAAATACAACACGCATATGTATGGCATATGCTAAGTTGAAAAATATTTCCCACGACGATGCTATGCGAACTTTCATTGCCTCGCGCACGTTCCACGCGCTAAGCATACCAGAAACAGGTCTGTGTTATGAAATGTTTGACGCTGTATACGAAATGTTTCTTGAAGAGGAGGGCGTAGTGTGAATTATAAAAATATCATCGACCCCGTTATTTTTTGCAATCCCACTTCACCAGGGCATTTATGACACGGCATGGATTAACTGTTCGGGAGTTTCTTGCACTTGATAGGGATAGGGATATACTGGGTTTTCTGCGCCTGGGGTACGAACCTTTTCATCTTACAGGGGATGAGGGTGTATTGGAAGAAATGGATGCTTATGTGTTTGGAGCAGGATAAAAAAAGATGGACTGGATAATCAGCCCATCTTAAAAGGAGTATTGCAGCATGAAGTGCTGTTGCTTATTAACGTGGCGCTCGTTAATCAAGTGAAATTACATAGTACGCACGATAGTATGGTGTCAACCATTCTGGTCGTTGGGCAGGGTCTATAAGTTCGTATGCATTACCCACATCAACATAAATAAAGGTGCGTCCGTCTCTTAATATTACAAGGAAGAAACTCCACTGACGTGATCCAAAAATGTATCCTAAATCGTGTATGTCGTCAAATCTACGTGGATCAAAACCATCTATGTGGATAAATTGCCATCTTATTACGGTGTCGTCATGGAATGTGAAACTGTGTTCACCCATTACCCAGCTTGGTTGGAAAAACACATGATCATCTGGTACGTCTATATCCGAACCATAATACTCGATCATTTCCCTAACTTGGTTTAGGTCAAAGAAAGTTAAGAAATCGGATTCTGTCCCTTCCTCTTCGGGTTCGTCATCATCAGGCTCGCCGTTGGCTGGCTCGGTAGCGTCATATTCTGCACCTTGAGTATTGTCGTTTTCGTCTGATGGCTCTGTTGTCGGCTCTGTGATCGGTAGCGATGCTGGTGGAGCTGTTGCCGGCGTTGAAGTTTCAATGACTACTGTTCTAGTCGTACTGTCCCAGTCTAATTCATAACCGATACTTTCCAATACAGCACGTATTGGTAGCATGGTACGTCCATTAACAATTTGCGCTGGTACATCCAGTGTGTGCTCTACACCATTTGTTGTAAATGTCGCACTGGCGATTGTAATTACAATGGTAAAATCGCTACGGGTAAGTGTCGCAGTGCGCGTTGCACCATCCCAGGTTGGCACAAAATCAATTACGCCAAACACACCGCCGACCGGTACAAGAGTTCTGCCATCAATAATTACTGGGCCTTGGTCGGCAAATGTAACTTGTTGCCCATCAATGGTAACAGTAATTTCGCTGTTAGCGAATGACACGGCTGGTACCAGCGACAATACCAGCATAAATACAAGTGCTACGGCAAGTAGCTTTTTTGTGAATCTCATAGGATTCAGCCTCCTTTTGTTATATATCTCTTCTTGCATGAGATGTATGTTTTATTGAAAATTATTTCTTAGCCATTGATGCCATTGGCGTTCAAATTCTGTCCTTGAAATTCCAAATACAGCCTCTATATCGTAATTTTCATGAAGCTCTACAACATATTCAAATCCAAAATTTTCGTGAATGAATTGAACCATTGCCGCACTCCAAACGTCCCATGCAGAACTAGAACTGTCGCTACCCCAGACTAATCCTTCGAGGTAACTTAGTGTACGAATGTTATTGTCACGTATGCCCCTACTAAGAATGTCCTCAAATTGATCACTCGAGCGACCTTCAAAATATACGGCAGTGCCCTCCATAAGCCATTTGGGCACAGGGTCACTATCCGAACCATATTCTATAAAAAGTTGAATTATATGGACAGCTTCATGGATCATAAGTCTTATCATATAATCAGATGGAGTTGTGTTTCCGGTTGGGCGTGTTAAATACATCAATATCACTCCCGCTATTTCATTAGCAAAGCCCATGTATGTTGTGTACACATAATTTGCCCGCTCCGTTCCAAAGTAACCATCACGCCCCCACTCTGTCATGCCATGGTTAGAAAAATACAAAATGGTCTTTCTATCTGGGAAGTAATCAATTCCAAACGTCTCTAAAATAACAGGAAATCTTGACTCGAGCTCAATTGCCATATATGGCAACCATTGCGCATTATCTCTTGTTGAATACCAATAAAAATTTTCACTTGTGTACTGTCGGCTCATACCGAACCGCGCAAGTCTCGCTTGCTGTTCTACCTGCTGTTCTGCTCGTTGATGTGCGCGCGTAATCACACCAGCATCAATGGTTTCCTGTGGCCCTAGCACAACGTCGCTGGCATTAAACCAAAAGATATCATTTTCTCCCGGACCAACATTTATATGCACGTTAGAAAAACCCTCGGGGAACGTCATAATGTATACATCCCCAATTTCAGCATCGGCAGGGCTTTGGAAAGTTAAATTTGTTGGAAAGTCGAGAAGATTTATTGGTTCATGCAACTCGATAAATTGCCAGCGGATGTACCCATTGCCTTGATTTATGAAATACTCTCGCGGAAGGATAGTGTAGTCAACACCAAGCCGCCTCCCAATCTGGCTGACATTTTGCTCATCAACAACAACCCAAGTTGGATATTCTTCAACTATAAATCGCTGTGTCGAAGGATGACCACTCCATACATATCCACTGTAACGGAAGAAATTGTAGAAATAAGTACCATCCAACCTTGTAAATCGAATGACAAATACTTGACCTAATTCAATTGGCATTGGAAAGTTACTTAATGGCAGTACAAAATTATTTGTAGCTATCGGATGATTGCGGAAATATTCGTATGCGTTCTCTAGCCGCCAAAACTCACGGTGCGAATAACCTTCCATCCATCTCATGTCCTGTTCACCAAAGAAAACAGCATCGAATGGCTCTGCTGGCGATCCTGTAATCGGCAGCGATGCTGGTAGAGCTGTTGACGACGTTGAAGTTTCAATGACTACTGTTCTGGTCGAACTGTCCCAGTCTAAATCATAACCGATACTCTCTAGCACAGCACGTATCGGCAACATTGTGCGACCATTAACAATTTGCGCAGGTACATCCAATGTGTGCTGTACACCATTCGTTGTGAATGTCGCATTGTCGATGGTAATTACAATGGTAAAATCGCTACGGGTAAGTGTCGCCGTGCGTGTTGCGCCATCCCAGGTTGGCACAAAATCAATTGCGCCAAACACACCGCCGACCGGTACAAGAGTTCTGCCGTCAATAATTACCGGACCTTGGTCGGCAAACGTAACTTGTTGCCCATCAATGGTAACAATAATTTCGCTATTGGCGAATGATACGACTGGCATCATGGAAAATACCATTACAATTACCAGCACCAGTGTTACTACATTTTTTGTGTTTCTCATCTTTTCCTCCAAATGACATTTTGTGTTTGAGTAGCAAACTAGGGTTTGTTACTCAAATGTCTTGCAATTGTAATAATACTCAACTATAATCGACATACAGTGCGCTGTGATGGTTATAAACACTACCACAGCGCATTTTGCAAATGAGGAACAACTCGGGCAGATACCACAGCCAAAACGCCACTTGCGGCGTGACGATTAAACCCTAACTTTTTACTCAAAATCTTTCTCCCTAACCCAGGCTTGAAATGTCTTATAGTTCACCCCAAGCCTACGCCCAGCCTCACGCAAGGATATTTCTCCATATTCCCATAATGTTTTAACCCCTGGGAAGTCCTTCGGACGCTCCATCGGTTGTCGACCAAACTTAACCCCTCGCGCTTTCGCTGCCTCAATGCCCTCGGCCTGCCGCTGTCGGATAAACTCACGTTCCTGTTGCGCTACATAACTAAGGATTTGCAAAACCAGGTCGGCTATGAACGTTCCGGTCAAATCCCGCTCCTTCTGCCGGGTGTCCAGCAGTGGAATGTCGATTACCACAATGGCGGCCTGTTTCTCCTTTGTAATAACCCGCCACTGCTCCAAGATTTCTACATAATCTCGGCCAAGCCTGTCGATGCTCTTGATAACAAGGGTATCGCCGGGCTTTATTTTTCTCAGCAATCGCCTGTATGCCTTGCGGTAGAAATCCTTGCCAGATTGCTTGTCTGTGAAGATATTCCTATCTGTCACCCCAAACTCCCGCATAGCGATAAGCTGCCGCTCCTCGTTCTGCTCCCGCGTGGAAACACGGACGTAACCATATGTTTGAGCCATGTGTACCGCTCCTTTCAAAATTTGCTCGTCGCTAATTTTATAGGTGCGGCTATGGTATCTGCGCTATTCTTCTTCGTTTTCCTTTCTGCGTTTGCTTAGCATTGCTTCAATTACTCTTGCAGAATAGCCTCCTGCTCTGGCAATTTTTGCGCGTTCTCGTCTGTCCGGTGCTGCTTTCGCAAGGTCTGCGATAAACTCTGGGCGATATAAGCGCATTGGGCAATCAATTTTGTCACCACGGTAGTGTGTGAATAATTTGAGCATAGCGTCTCGGCCTATGAGTTCGTACAGCTCCAGATAGCTGTCGTTTAGTGCCTCGGCCTCGTTACCGTCTACAGCGAAAGACTCGTAGACGATTTCGTCGTTTATGTTGTTAAAGTCGATTTTAGCCACTGTTATCACCCTTTCTGGCTAAAGTATAATTGGGTTGGGGTGCATAAATCCAATCGGAAAATGTTAAACGTGTTTGAGACATAAAGTGTGTACGTTTTATGTTGCAGGAAATGTGTGCGTTTTTGCAGGAACATAGAAAACACCCCTGCTGGAAAACCAGCAAGGGCATTTTCTATTGTCTGCTGTAGTTAGAATATATAGGTGAAGTGGCGATTGATACGATGGAACTGTGTTTACATCGTATCAATCGAAATTATCACGCACTACTACGGCTTACTAAAATATGTTTTGTAGTTTTTCGTAATTGGTATTGCTGTATGTAGAAAAATAGCATATAATGTGTTGGTGGTGAGGATTCACATCGTGTATTGACAATGTGAAAATTCATCAATTTTGTACACTCTCTGTCAGTTCGAATGTCAGCTAATGGCTTATAATGTGAACAAGGCATGGATGTACGCATGGCTAAAATCAACACAGTGGAGTGATAATGAAAAAGACAACTAACATAGTACGCGATTCAAATCATAAACACAGTCGCCTTGATTCATAATGATTCAACAGTAATCGAATAGCGTATGTTTTTGCTTGAGTGAAAATTTGCTGCAAAAGCTTAATGATGTTTGTGAAGTTGATAGACATATTGGCTCTGTTTGTTCGGCGATATGTGGATGCATGGCTGATGGTGGTTTTATACGAGCACAACAATTGTAGGTAAATTCGGAAACAGTTTTGCTGTACAACTGTAACTCACGTGATTAAATTTATGATATGCTTTCTCTAGTAATGATTTTTCGAGAAACACTTAAACAGCAAGAGATTACTAACATGCTTTATTGTAGGAGAGTTTAGATGACTTACGACCAGCTTGAAATTTCGTTCAATATTGATAATGAATCAAAATACGAAGAAGTTACAGACTACTTAAATGAATACGCAGCCGAGCAGAGTTGTATTGAACTTTTGTTGGAGTTCAACAAACCAGGCGACAGAACCTCAAAATTTGATGAGCTGAGGCTTATTGAACCTTATCTTCTGTCGCACGAATACAAAAATGCGTACATATTTGTTACTATAAAAAACTGCTCGTTGGGGTCTGGCAATCGTGAGGAGTGGTCTGTAGAAACATATACGAGGATTCAAAGGAAAATCAATACTCGCGTACAAATTTATTGGCAAGAATATGATTCTCTCCCAAGACCAATTTGGAATGTAAAAACAAATCACGGTGTTCTTGCTCCCCTTATCGCAATTGATAATGATACTTTAAAAATCCTTTCAATGAAGTTTAACCCTTTAAGCGTTGCTGATGTTTCACCAACGCTTAAATTATACCATGATTTAATAAAACAGATTGCTGATGCAAAAATCACAAGAGGAGCAAAACATCTTGAAGGCTATGTAAATCAATTGCGAAATGAACTATATAAAAGTGATATGTTTAAAGCACACCTAGCTCAAATGCCATTATTGGCACAGATAATATATTTCTATTTTGATTATGCTTATAGAAACTCGGCGGTAAAGACACTTGCCGTCAATTACAGAAATGCTATTGGTAAAGCTAAAATCTATGGCGATGAAAGCACTCTTTTTTCTGGATTCTTCTTAAAAAGCGATGAGTGGAAACTGGACGATAGTATGATAAGCGCATTAAAGAAAACAGATGCTGATGAATATAAAAACCAAACTTTTTTCAATTTTTCAGGCTCTTCATTACAGGAGCCTGAACCTCATCCTTTTGTTTATTCAGCGATGACAGAGAGTTGTATTATTGCAGAAAATGCCGTAAAACACACTACTAATGAAAACGATGCAGGCATTGGTCTTCTTAGCATACATCTAAGGGATATCAAGAGAGATAAGGAGTTGTTAGAAAAACGATATGGCGAAGATTATATCAATAGCTATCTTGGTGATGCAAAGGTTGGCAAGTTTTTTTTCGAAATAGTTATCGCTGATAGATCTCAGCGAAGTATTTCTAATAAGTTTCGTGAATATTACGCTGACAAACCCAAGCCCAAAGGAACTACATCTGAATGTTTTGACAGAATTAACCTTGACAGCTTTTTTGATCCGACTGATGATGATTACAGTTTTTGGGACAAATTCTATAGTGTCACGGATAATGCAATAAACCACTTTGGTTTAGAAATTTTCAATTCCGTTATAAAGGCAAAAAATGGCCTTTTTGTGTGCACATCTGGTAACGAGCCTCATTTTTCTAGCTGCACTGCAAAAATCAGGGAAATTATTGCAGATGGAGAAGTAGTAACGGATAGCAGAAAAGGCGGCACCACATATAGCATTCTTCTCCCTTCAGAAACAGCAGATATCCCCAGCGAATTAGCAAGCGAATTAGCTCGCACTTATGATCACGTTTCAATTATTATCGACCGATTAAATGTGAACTCACTCATGGATTTTGACTGGAATATAACTGCTGGCAATAAGCAGTTGCAAATTGAAGAGATTAAGAAATATTTGGACGGCTTGTGCGTAAATTTAAGCGACTTGATTGTCTGCGGTGTAAGTGACGACAATGAAATAAAAATAGAAAGGCTAGTGAAGGCAGCACTATGGCATTTGTATGACAACAAAGTTGAATCAACAGATAAAATTCGTCGGATTGCAATAATCGATTTTAATGATGCGCAATTTCTAGAAATTGTACGCATTATTGCGCTTTACTTTAATAAAAACGGTCGAAACTTAAATATGGCCAATAGGGAAATATATCTTCATGGCAAAAATGCAAGCACCGAGCTTGAGATTTTTGGCTCCGATCTCGCTACAATTCGGGAACAAATGATACGGTCGGCCATTGTCAGCGGTATAAACCCCAAATTTATCGAAGTACTGCATCTGCTTTTAACAAGAGGAGGCAAATAATATGGCAAAAAAATCTTTCCCCTACTCTTTGCAAATAACTGTCCCAGAAAATTATAGTGATGCCTCTTTATTTGCGCGAGATGTACAAGAGATCATAACACAAGATTTGCAACACAGAGATCGGTTCGGGTGCATGATTAAAGATTGCCACATAAAGGTAGGCTCTAAGCAGCATCTAACTAAATTTGTAGAGGCGGAGCTCTTATTTCACAATGGGCACTTTAATAAGTGTTTTGCAGCACTAGCTGCAAGGAAAATAGTTGAGCAAAATAATAATGAAGCAAATAAGTGTACGCATGTTCTCGTAGTGGGATACGAATCTTTCTCCGAATTGCTTGTTTGTGATACTATTGACTTTTTACGAGACGCACAAGTGTTCACTAAAATTAATTATTGTATATACAGTAGCAAAAAACCAAGTGGAAAACATTTTCGTTATAATAATCCGGAATTAAGCAAGATGCCAGCTATGCATAATTGGAAAGATTTTTTTACTGATACATTAATTGTGTTTTTAGTGCCAGTCAATACAACGCTTACAACGCATGATAAAGTTGCTGCGCAGTTTTATGAAGACCATGCGCTTAATAAAATCAAATCAATAAATATAGGGCTTATAGTGATTGGGAGTGAAACAGAAAACGATTATTGGACCTTAGCAGAAAAGGATGGCAAAACTATTAACGCCCTTAGATTGAAGCCTAAAAAGCAGGAACAGTTACAAAGTCTTGGGGATAGCTTGGTTTGGTTTTTTGTTAAAGTGGAAACACCATGGGCAAATGTAGAAGAGTGTGAAAAATGCTATCCTGACATTAAAGGTGGAAGTCTAACAGATGAAGAAGCAATTTTCAGTGTTAGCCACGAGTCAATCGTCCCTATGCTTCAGCTTTATGAACTAAAGCCCATTACTCGGCATGACGCAACAGAAGAAGCAGTTCGACTAGAAAATTTAACAAGAGTTAGTAATTTGCGCGAGATGTTATTTCACAAACCGATAATTAGGAAAGGCAACCACCACCAGTTTTATTTTGACACAGCAAAATACTACAATTTCGAGATTGATTCGGAAAAATACTATACTTCCAAACCTGATAGGGATGATAAAATTACTCCCTGGCTTGACGTGACTAAAACAAAACTTGAAGAAATAACTATAAAGCGACGCGCTCATTTCTTTCGAATAACAGAAGACCATGACGAAGTGCAGGAGTTTGACATTATCGTTGCGCCACGTCATTTTAGTAATGCACAGTTTCTCCTTCATGTAAATAGAGTGGCGTTTGACGGAAAAGCAAGGATAATTTATTTTGATGCAGCTACTGATTTTCGTAGCAATATTTCAGCGAAATATAGCAACTTAAGAGGTTTTGTGCAAAATGTAAGACAAAGCAAACAAAAATCATTAATTAAATTTCATTTTGTCGATGATACAATTACCTCAGGTGAGACAATTCACCGTTGCATGAGTATCTTACAAACATTAACGCGGGACGATTCCGACGACACAAGCTGCGCAATAGATATATTTACGAGCGTTATAGTCTTGTTTAGTCGCCTTTCGTCGTCTACAAAGAGTTCCTATGTCGGTAATGCAGAACGCTTTTTCAACTATGTACATTTATCTGTTTCACCTCTACGGTCATTTGGTGATGCCTGTCCACTATGTAAAGTTGCCAAAAATTATGGCATCCTAAAGGAAAAATACGCGGCGACTAACGAGGTTGTTCAGTTTTGTGATGAGTTTATAGGAAAACACAGTTGTTGCAATATCAACGAGCATACAATTGAGAAGATCGAGAAACTTGAAGAAGAGCATTACTATAGAATGCTTTACTCACATGTATTAAACGAACTTTTGAGCGGGAGACTATTTATAAAATTTTTACCTTACCATGATAAAGGTGATATGCGTTCCTGCGCCATAGATATCAATTCAAAAGAGGACATAGAGGCATGTATATCACTATTGTACGAAGGAGAGATGTATAAAAGCAATGGAATGCATTTTTCACTAGAGAAAATTAAAGAAGGATGTAACGACATAGCATTGATAAGCATTACGACAAAAGTTGCTCTAATTAAGATTATTTCACGCCCGTTTTTTAGCTACCAGATCCGGTTTAGGCAAGCCGCTTTTAAGTTTTGTATAAATAAACTCGACTATCTGCTCTCCGAAATTAAGACCCGTACTATCACGAACGACGATAGGCGTTTGGGCAAAGCACTTACAAACGCTCTTGCGGACATGAATGCAAATTATTTGCTGAGATCCAAAGCACTAAATGGGTTGTGGAGGCTGGCGAAGGACGATGATGAAGAATTTAGCAAGGTAGACTTTTTTCACGCAATAAAACATGTAACATCTCTGTCAGAAGATGACCAAAAGTCGCTGTTGCTTGAACACTGTCTAGTAAAAGATACAGAAAAAGGGTTTTTTACGCCTGCAAAAGAAGCAATTATTCAACATGAGTCTTTATCTATCCCCTTCGAAGAGAGGGTAAAGCTATATCTAGAAAACACAGCCGTGCTAAAGGATGGAAACGATGACTTGTTTCATAAACTTTTTTGGGGAGATGGGCAAGTCGGGCTAAAAAAGTGGCCTTATTATTTAGAAAATTACAGGGCATTTTTCGATGTAAATGGCATTCCGCAACCTGATATTGCAGAAGCAGAACATAATGAAGAAAATCTGCTTTATCTATTAAATGAAATCCATAAACGGGACACGGCAAATCCAAACCGCACACAGGAAACAACTCCGACATTCGAAAAAATGTGTACGGGGATAAAAAAATATTTTCTGGAAGCAAGAAATAGCGACGGTGAAACTATTTTTGAAAAAGCGACGGTTTTTTTTGTCGAAAACAGTCTTTTCCCCGTGGATCAAGACGAACGAAATCAAAACGAATCAGCCTTTGACACTCATTGGGAAAAGTATTTTCCCTATCGTGTAAACGATGACCATGTTGATGAGCTGCCAGAGCATATTAATGGTATTAATAGTATCATGTCAGATTTGTTTCGCCACGAGGTTGTCGAGCCGATAGGGCAAACGCTTTTTCTCCAAAACGGCAGTTGTGATGAGATGGTACTGAAAATTTGTGGTGATAAATCCTACAACGGAAAACGGCAATACGTTTTTGTGTACTTAAAATGCAATACGTCTAATGAGACAGATGTATGGAAACGCCTCTTCTTCGTAAGGCTATTGCTTACATTGCGAAACAGAATTGCTGAAGAAATTGACAGGATGTATATCGGGGCTTTAATAGAAGAAGAAAAAAATTCTTGAATACGACGAGCCCTATCTATAGAAAAGGCAAATGCTCATAGTGATAACCGACTTACCACAAACGCAATAGCTGCCTCTCTTCCTGAAACCAGATGTAAATATAACGATCATGATCGTTCTGTAATGTACCATATAACAATTGCTGGCATAATTATCACAAACCTTTATAGGATATTTGCCAAAGCACCTAAAATTAAAGAGGCTGAGATGCCGAGAAATGTCGTAGCAGAAAAAATTAGTGCAATTTGTGACTTTGAGGATGGCTCATTCGAAAAGTTGATGAAGCAATTCGGCTTTAATGAGGAAGGTGATGGTATATATAAGATGGTGTTTAAGGCACCAGGTAAGCAAGACAATCATATCGAAACTACAATTTTAATTGACTCCAAAACTTTTCATGTGTCTAAACTAAAGTTTCATATGCTTCCAGACGACATAGACCACGTAATGGTAATAATTTTACTTCTCGCTTGTAATGCGGTTAAGCATAAAGAAGGGGTAAGTAAAGGCTTTGTTAGTGTATCCTATGATCCAGATGATGGGCTGATTGTTTCAGACGTGTGCCATGATAAAGACAATAAACCTATCCCTATTAAAGATGAGTGGATAAATAGTGCGCTACAAAAATGTGTTACACCTTTATGGGCAAGCACAAGCAACTCTATTACGCTGTGGACATTGGATAAATTAACCAGACACATTGGGGGAGAGGGTTTGAAAATCCTTAAATCTGGTAATAATCCCCATGAATTTGTTCTTAAACTCAAATTGTGCAAAAACGGAGGGTAATGTTATGACAAGTTTGAAGATCTTATTTGTTGAAGATGAAAATTTTGACCAAAGAGGTGGTAACAAATTTTTTGATGACTTGCAAAAAAAAATTACTGGGTTAGAAAATAATCCTATTACTAGCGTTGACGTTTTTTCCCAGGACGATAATGGGAGCTGGTTCCCTCGCATGATTATGGAAATTACTGAAGGTGATGCACCTAACTGGCATAATTGGGTTAATGATGATCTTATTGCCACAGTTAAGAGTCGAATTACTAATAGTGTAGATAATACTATAGTTTTTTGTGATTTCAATTTGACAAAGTTTGCATGCATTACTGTAGAGGATCGCGAGTACTTCCCTGAAATACTTGCTAGTATAAATGACAGCGTAGCACCAAAGAAGGTTTGTTTTGTGCTGTACACGAGCAAGACACCAGCAGATGCGCGTGAGTTACTGGACGAGTTAAAATTAAGGAGTGAAGAATGGGAGAACATCTGTTTCTATCAACATCTTTTAACTCTGCCGCAAAATTCTCCAGGCAACATGCGTGAAATTATGACATGTGTAAGAGATATATGGAGTAAAATCATGCTTACGAGAGGGAATGCAAAAAATGAATAACAAACATTTTTTTGATAGAATGTACCAAGAGCGTTATTTCGAAGCATTAAAAACTCTTAATGTGAATAACATAAATTGCAATGAAATTGTTCACTATACTAGCACCGCGGTACTGGAGGCATTATTATCCTCTGGGATTATGCGAGCCACTAATGTTTTTTATGCAAATGACAGCGTAGAATATCAAATTGGTATTAAAGTGCTGCAGAATGTTTTTAAAGAAGATGAAAATATATTAGGCTTAATCAATGAATTGAGTGCACACAATGACTATAATTGGCCTGGGGTGTTTACCTTGTCATTTGCTTCCAAAAGTGATGAGCTGCAACACTGGGTTACATATGGCAAGGAATCGGGAGTTAGCATCGAGTTTGATACAATCCCTCTAAGGAAAGAGCGCGACAATCCGAATAATGTAGTATTATGTCAAAGATATGTTACAGATGACCGAAGTTACATATCTGAAGTGGAGCATTTTTACCCTATTAAATACATTAACCCTCAAACTATTGTTACCGCCTCTTTTGCAGATGATGTTAAAAATGCCTTTAAACAAGCTGCACAGCTAGTACATGAAACTTGTGAAAGCAATTGCGATTCACACAGTGGGAAAGCTGGGTGCTGGCTAAAAAAAACCAGCAACAAAGAATATGCCGCGGGATTTTTAATACTTCTACTTAGTTATTACAAATCCGAATCATTTAAAGGCGAGGTTGAAACTCGCGCATCTTTCCTTCCTGCCTTTGACCATCTTGCAGACGATATTGCTAACAAAATATGTTATCTGCGGCAGGATAATGGAATATTAAGACCTTATATTGAAGTTCTTTTTGCACAAACAAAAGATGACTATAGCTTTGATGTTACACCAGCCATTCCCATTAAAACTATAACGGTAGGTCCCAGCGGTACGCAAGCAAAAGTATATGCAAGTATTGTTCATCGGTTAAAATATGGCGATACAAAATGTGTTTGGGATTGTGACGAGGATACCATGCAAAAGAGGCTTGGGGATTGGTTGCAACAAGTTACGAACGACTATTGTCCTTATGATTGCAAGAAAGAAGAGTTTGCAAAACACCTACTGCATCATTGGAATGTAGAAAATGGAAAGAAATATTGTGTTGCAACGGATCAGGTTGACATATTTTCTATAACAAAGTGCGGTGAACGTAGTTGTTATACCACATCAAAAATAATTGTTGACTGCGCAGATGAAGCGTGGCACTCAAATTATTTGTCAAAGCATGGCATTTGGGTAAAGCGTTCAAAGGTTGAGTATCTCTTTTAGCACAAGACTTTTACTTGGTTGAATTACTGCAAGGAATTTGTAATATGCAAACTCTGGATTTACCATGTTTTTCATACAATATTTTTAGACAACGATGTTGTTACAATGATTCCACCTTCACACTATTGCCTATAATCTGACGTTACTACTTTTTCATACAACTACAAATCAAACCCAAGAGCTTGCCCGAAAAATCGGGCAAGCTCTTTTTCTATTGAACAAGCGCAACATATGGGCTACAATAAAACCACCACCAATTGCCCCACAAGCACCAACATGATACAATAAGCCCCAAAGGAGTGACAGCCACATGAAATTCAAATCACTACCAGAAATAACAACCCCAAAAGAACTCGCAAGTTACCTCAAAATAAGCGAAATCACAGTAAAACGCGCCCTAAGAACGGGCGAGTTGACAGGTTTCAAAGCTGGGCGCGATTGGCGCATAGAAAAACAAAAAGTAATCGAGTGGCTTCAGCTACCTATTGAAAATTCCGAAGAAAACGGACTACTAATTTTAGACAACTATCACCGTTCGCCAATTAGAGGTTCCGGTGCAAGCAGACCAAAGTTAGTTTTCACATCGCCAAAAGGTGCTGTGTATTTCAAGTTTGGAATGGAAACAAACGAAATATGCGCAGAGCTGTTTGCATATTCTTTAGCAATTCAATTAGGCATTGATATCGCAGAAACAAGGTTGGCTGAATTGGACGGCAAGCTGGGCATAGCCAGTTATGACATTGGAGTTTATGAAGAACCGACGGATAGATACAGGTACTCGGTCAAGGATTTCATCCATGTAAGCGGTTTTATACAAATGTGTTTATTCGACTACCTTATTATGAACGAAGACCGCCACGCCGGTAATTGGGGCATTTCAAATGGCACTGTCGCTCCGTTATTTGACCATAACTATGCCTTCGGCGGCGACGAGCCAATACAAAACATAGACAAGTTTATGCTAAATGTAACAACGCCATTTTATGTAGACAATGAAAATATGCAACGCCACGATACAATATTGGAATATTTCGTACAAAATCATAGCAGCGAAGTGGATGCATTTTTGCAAAAACTGCAAAACATAGACACCGTTTCAAATGAGTTATGGGAAGAAAATCTCCCTAATGATTGCGCGCGACTAAACGCTGTTTTATCAGCGCGCATCGAATACATGACGAAGAAGGTGGATGAGTACCGTGCAAAATAAAATTCTTATCATGAATTATGACAACGAAAATATAGGCCATATAGAACGCACCGACAAAAAATTCATCCAGTGGCTGGGCGGCAAACTGGATGAATTTGAATTGCTACCACCTATTATGTGCGGCATTGCCCCAGAGCCTTCCCAGTTTCCTGTGGCCAATGAAGTGCTAACCCATTACGACATGGACAAACTAGATGTGTGGACATATCTAGCACGTAGCAACGGTATCAAAACCAGCAGAGATGTATGGTTTATGGCAGAGCCAACAGACGAAGTTTGGATTCCGCTGGTGGTTGGAATGCAGGCGAAATCGAAATATGATGCATTATTCCAAAAGGGAGATGCGGTAAATGTGCTAATGAGCGGTAAGGCATATATCAACCGGCACACCATAGATATACTTCCGCACTGTATTCAGCAGTACCTAAAGCGGGACGGCGAAACCCGATTCAGCACCGCAAATGGTTATGTACGTGAGATAGTTCCTTATCCGTCAATTAGGGGGCATATTGGCATCATTGTTCTGAATTTTGTACAATAATTAGGAGGAAAATATATGAACGAAACAATCCGCAAAAGAAAATCCATAAGAAAATTTGACATGACAGCACTGGACGAAGCCACCTTAGAAAAGGTGCAGTCATTTGCAATGTCCGCAAAACCACTTTTCGCAGACATAAATTACACCATCGAATTAACCGAAAAAACAAAGGGCCTGGGTAACATCAAAGCCCCGCATTATTTGATTTTCAAAAGCGAAACCACCGATAGCTCACAGGAAAACATAGGTTTCATCGGCCAGCAGATAGATTTATTTCTAGCAGAAAATGGCCTCGGCTCTTGTTGGCTGGGGCTTTCCAAGCCGACAGAAAGCGACACCGCAGGGCTGCCATACGTCATTTGCATAGCCTTCGGCAAACCTGCCGAGCCGCTGTATCGCGACATTTCAACATTCAAACGCAAACAATTAAACGCTATAAGCGAAGGTAACGACCTGCGGCTTGAAGCCGCACGACTAGCACCAAGCGGGTTAAACGGTCAGCATTGGTTCTTCGTAGCAGAAAGCAACAAAATCCACTGCTACAGAAGAAAACTTGGCAAAATAACGGGCGCGTTCCTAGATAAAATTGAACGGATTGACATTGGCATAGCCATTTGCCACATTGCAGTGGAAAGCGACAATTTTTCGTTTACGCCGGAAGATAATGCTCCTGAGAAAAAAGGTTTCATATATGTAGGAACTGTATCGTGATGCGCATTTTAGTAGACGCGGACGCTTGCCCGGTGAAGGACATAATCGTGCGTTTGGCAAAACAGCGGGAAATTCCTGTGACGATGATAACTGATACTTCCCATAGATTAAACGATGGCTACAACACAATTATAACCGTGGATAAACACGTAGATAGTGTGGATTTCGCGCTTATGGGAATAGTAACCCGCAACGATATTGTAGTAACACAGGACTATGGCCTGGCGGCAATGGTATTAGGCAAAGGCGCAAAAGCCGTGCATCAAAACGGGTTTGCATATACCAACGACAACATAGACAGGCTTCTGATGGAGCGGCACATAGGTGCGCAAACACGCAGGCGCGGCGGCAGAACAAAAGGGCCGCCAAAGCGCACCAAAGAGGATAACGAGCGGTTCGAGAAAATACTTGCAGAAATTTTGGATAACAGAGAGGTGTAAATATGTACGAGTATAAAATTTCCACACCCAAAGCGGATTTTTATGACATAACCCGCGAGGTGCGACAGGCAATATCCGCAAGCGGCGTTACAAACGGCATTGCCGTGGTTTTCTGCCCACACACGACGGCAGGGATAACCATAAATGAGAACGCCGACCCGGATGTGGTACACGATATGTTGCTAGGTTTAGAAAAAGCGTATCCCGACCGTGTAGAGTTTCGCCATGGGGAAGGCAATAGCTCTGCGCATTTGAAGGCCAGTGCGGTAGGGAGATTGTCGTTGTCGGCCCAACCTAACGAAGTGGTCAAATCTCCTTGAGGATCCGCGTCAAGAACCAAAACCTTTTTACCTCGCATTGCTAACCCTACGCCAATGTTTACGGTGCTTGAGGTCTTAGTTACGTCTCCTTTTGATTGCAAATCGCAATGACTTTTACTTTCATTTTGTATGCTCCTTCCAAATATTTTCTATTCCATTTTTGTGTGGCTCTATTTCAATATGTCCCGCCCACAATACTTCCCATTACTTTGTTTTACGCACGTACATATTGAGAAAAACGCAAATAAAGGTCGCGTCCGCATAAAGCGGATACGACCTTTATTTATGTTTGCACTATATAACGCTCTATAGTCATTCAACTTTAAAAAGCCCACACAAGGCATCCATGAACCCCTCACCGTGTGGCAATATTTTCTTAAGCTGCCTTTTAAGCCAAGCCCAGAAATTTTCAATCGGGTTTAGGTCTGGAGAATAAGGTGGCAGGAATATCACGCGACACCCTACATTTTCAGCTAAGGCGTGAAGTCTGCTTTTTCTATGAAAGGTTGCATTGTCTAAAATGCAGTATGAGCCTTCTGGAACAACGGGCAAGAAGTGATACTCAAACCAATGCTCAAAAAGAGTGCTATCCGTTGTACCA
>Ga0123355_10000878_pt1 | contig 41566 bp, 35 predicted proteins | sample TergutEmb28metaG_3_FD_89872 | JGI IMG/M metagenome (GOLD analysis project Ga0123355, IMG submission 89872) | Embiratermes neotenicus P1 segment gut microbial communities from Petit-Saut dam, French Guiana - Emb289 P1 | ecosystem: Host-associated > Arthropoda: Insects > Digestive system > Gut ...
CTTTCAGGAAGTTGTTGAATGTAACGAACAGCCATAACTTGCATATTTGACATGTTGTCTTTCCTCCTATTCCGCATTCGTTTTTTTATTTATTATACCACCGTTATTTACCCCTTTGACAGATTACATCCTACATGTTTATTGTACTAGGGCTAAACGAAGACATAGTAGCCTTTTCCAATACCGGTTTTAGCTCATGTGCTTTATCTATATCACCATAATTAATTACAACTTTCCAATTATACAATTGCTCCATATGCGCCTCACGTTCAGATTCAAAGATTGGAGCATCTTGCAGGTTGTATATTTCTTTAATCTTTGATACTAGCGCAAATGATGCTGTTTCTCTATTGGTTTCGAGTTTATGTATATGTTCTTCTGTACACCCAAGGGCATTAGCAAGCTCTGCATGAGATAAGCCAAAGCTTTTTCTTAAATTAGCAAGTGTCTTGTAGTATATCATGATGCCCCCTGATTTCTAGATTTTACATGGTATATATCCAGGCAAATCCATTTATGGGATGATTATATATTCCGTGATTCACATTGTCAACACATGTTTAGATGTTTTTGTGTATTTTTCGATAATTATCGCATTGACTTGCTATGGCGTGTGTATTACGTGGCATTGGCATAAATACAAAAACCCCCACAACCAAGATAAATCCTAGCATGGGGGTCACCACATCCGGTTTTGATGATACCGATAAAGGTTTTCCAGTTACAGCACCGCTACCCTAGTCATATTCCACGACAAAGGTTGAAACTTGGCTTGCATACCGTTTTATTGGGTTATTTCCGCCGCACAAGTAGTGTACTGCCTGTAATATCTCATCTTTGCGGGCGGCCGCTTCATCTGGCGCTAGGTCTAGCACAACATCCTCGATCTCTACCGCGTAGCGGAATTTTCCTGCAACGGCACCCATAAATACACCGTCTATCAGCATATAGTACAAGGTGTCAGGGTATGAGTGTGTGAACCTATCTTTTAACCAATGCGCATTGGCCTTAACCAGCATATCGTTCCGATGTAAGGCAAAGACCGATTTTGATGGTTGTGCTGTGTAAGTTTCCAACAGCACCGCATCTTCGCGCAAGATGTATCCATGAGCTGTATTTACAATGATGCCGCCCTCCTCCATGGAGGTTAATACGGTTTTTAGATCCTTATCTGGCAGCTTATAAAACGACTTTGCCATTTTTATGTCAAAGCATACAAGACGATACGCGAACCGCTGCAAAAGGACTTTTAGCGCATCATGGCGGGTGTATTTATCTATGCATATATCCGGAAACATATCGCCAAACATATGCCATCCCCTATCCCACTCCCCGTCGTATTGGTCTTCGTAAATAAGGAAAGCTTCTTGCAAGCGGTGAAGGGCCGGTGTGATTTCTTTAACCAGCATTCCGGTGTCTTCCTTCATCTGGTGAATAGTAAGCGGCTGCTGCGTGATTAGATTTAGCAAGTCGGATTGCCTGGGTGTTGGGTTTAAAAGTGGTTTCATGAATGCGGCAGCAAAAAGCTCCAAGTCCTTTGGTATAATCCAGCCTAGATTTCCGCCTGTAAAGCGGCCTTTTATTAGCTCGTGGGTCATCTGCCTGTGGCGGTTAAACTCGATATCATCGAATGTTGCACGGTAGGTTAGGCTTGGCGGGTCGCCAAAACCGCTCCAGTATACGTTTTGCCCTGGTTGGGAGTCGCGGTAAAGAGCGCGGTATTCGTCTTCGGATGCTTTGTTAGTTAGATGTTGGCGTTCCATACGCAGCGCTGTAATGTTGGTTGGTAGTTCAGTTTTGGTTGCCGTCGTCATGCTGTTCACCCCATTGTGGAAATATCAATATTATTCTTAGCATGAGTGTATATTACATCATCCAACACGACAACAATGCGCCCTGTTTAATTTAGCGAGTTTACTCGCTATAGCAACCAAGTATATCCCTTGCGGCGGCTTTCACCCCTTCGGCTATATCACTAGGTGCCAAAACCTTCACATTGCCGCCAAAGCCAAGCAGCCAGCTAATCAAAAAATCGCGATTTGTGAAATCGAACTCAAAAACCAGCCCATCTTCCGTTTCTGTGTACGAATCCAGCCCATATGCCTCTATTAACCTATACCTTACAGAAACGTCAAACAGCGCTTTAAGCTTTATATCGTCTGTAAAATGCATGTCCCTATTTTGTCTTTCTGGGGGGATTGCTTGCGGTGTATATTCTTCATCGCTTACCGCCAAGTTCCAAAGCCGCGTAAGTTTAAATAACCGCCAGTCTTGCCGCGTAAGGCAAAAGCCAAATACATACCACGAAGACCACTGAAACACCACATAGTACGGCTGGATGCTGCGGCTGGACTCGCCTTTTTCGTAGTAATAGTCGAATGTCACAACCCGCCGGTCTTGTATAGCCCGTTTCAACAGTTCGATTTTCTCGGTTAGCTGTCCTTTATAGTATGTGGCAAGGTCTATAATAATTGGCGCAGTCATGGATACTACAGTGTCTGACCCGGCGTGGAGCTTGTCCAATATCCTTTCGGTCCACGACTCATTTGTTACACTTCCTATTCCTTTGAGCGCTGCAATTATGCCAGACAGTTCGTCTTTTGTTAACACGCTTTTGTCCAGCTTGTACCCGTCGGCTATGGATATACCGCCACCGGCACCCTGGTGGGTAACTATGGGGATACCGGCTCTACATAGTGCATCGACATCCCGCCCTATGGTACGACGGTTTACCTCAAACTTGTGTGCAAGGTCTGGTGCGGTTACGCGGTTGTTTTGTAGTAGTATGGTTAGTATGCCCAATAAGCGGTCTAGCTTCATATATTAGCCTCCGTTATATGTACAGTAAAAGAACAACCTGCCGACCTTAAAGGGTGGCAGGTTGTAGGGCTTCGACTTCATCATAGGATAACCCTGTGAGTTTCATAACGTCATCATAGGACATATTCATTTGTAAAGCATTTTTTGCTACCGCCAACATGGATTGCTTAACAACACCTTGCTCTCTTGAATAGTTGTCCCTTTGCTCTTTTAATCTAGCTTCATATAGCTGTCTAGCCTTTTCATCAGCGGAGAGTTCCAACAGGCGTAATGTTGCTTTTTTCATAGCAGGACTTTTTTGGGCTAACACGTTTAACTCCTCCTCCGTTTTAGCGTCCAGAAACTTCATCCAGTTTAACAGTTGTGTATCTTGTGTTTCATCAAAATGCTTGCGGGCTTTTGGTATTTCTAGTGTATGGATTTCCAAGATGTCTGTCAGTAAAACCTTGTTTTCCAAATCATACAACCCAAATTGATGGTGGAACTTATCGTTTTCTTCTATTAGCGGATGGTCTGTAATTACTATGCTAATCACTCTTTTAATTTTGTCGTAAGGGTCACTCTCGCAAATCTGCTCTATCACCAGCTTAGATGTATAGAACAATATTCTTGATTTCATGGCTGGCATGGAGTCTACTTGGATTTCAATATTTATAACCTTCCCCGATTTAAGCGTTAGCTTTACATCAAGTATACCAAGTTTGCCGCCTTTGTACTCCTGTAAAAGAAACGGGTTGGCTATCGTTATTTTATCATATTCGCTTGGGGATAGTTTCAACACTGACAACAGAAAGTCTGTGAGAATCTCTATGCTGCCCTCTGTGCCAAATAGTAGTTTGAAAATTAAATCAAGTTTAGGGGAGAGGACTTTAATTGCATTTGCCATAAGATTGCTCCATCTTATTGTTAGTTAGTTTTCTCCTTGATTATACCACATAGCCGCATGAGCTTCTATAAACCACATTGTAAAATTAGCCTCATATGTTAGAATAAATCACAGTTATTAATTCTATATTTTACCCATTTACAACCTTGACAACACAGCACAAAGGAGGCATGAACTAAACATGAAAAAACACATGGACATACTATTCAAGCAAACAGGTGGCATTGACCTCTACCTGGACTTGTATATGCCCGAAAACAAAGTAAAACCGCCACTAATCATGTGGATACATGGCGGTGCATGGATGTACGGGGACAGGAAATCGCCCATTATGCTATGGCAGGTAGAGCGTGGATACGCCCTGGCCTCTATAAGTTACCGCCTCACCGGCCAGGGGGTTTTCCCAGCCCATATCATAGACTGCAAGGACGCACTGGTCTATCTTAAGAAAAACGCAGACAAATATGGATACGACCCTGGCAAAATAATTGTGGCTGGTGACTCGGCAGGTGGGCACCTGGCCGCACTTATGGGTACATCCAACGGCCATAAGGACTGGGAGCCAAGTGGTGCGGATTGTTCTGTACAAGCAGTTGTAGATTATTATGGGCCTACGGCCATAGGTAAGGAGTGGCCCGGGCTGCGTGAAGGCGACAAGGGGGTAGATGACCCCAATGCCGTGCAGTCACCAATGTTGGGTGCATATGTATTTAGCAAACAAGGCATGGCAAGAGCAGCAACTGCCAGCCCGCTCACGTATATAGACGGCTCAGAGCCGCCATTTCTGATATTGCATGGCGATGCAGATGATATTGTACCGTTTAAGCAAAGCGTATACTTACGCGACGCATTGGAAGCCGCAGGGGTACCAGTGTCACTGCACCGCGTACATGGTGGCGGCCATGGCTTTGCTGGGGCCGATATTAACTCTGTAATTGATGCATTTCTTGATAAAGTATGTACTCAGTAATTAGTTAACTAGCTCGAAAGAGCTATAAAATACGCCAGCCCATGTTAGACTACAAACGGGCTGGCGTTTTTATATCCCTAATCCTATTCCCCTACTCTACAGAAAGTATATAGCCGTATATCGGTTGTTTGCCTTCATATACTTCCACATCGCAAGATGGATATGCGCTTCTAATATATTCGGCTAATTCTTCTGCGTCGTTCATGGTTACGCCTTCGCCGGCGTAAATGGTCATAATATCGCCACTAATATTGAGCATATAGCTTGCCAGTGCCCTGGCTGCATCTTTTATGTTTTTTTCTACCAGTACTATCTGCCCGTCGTATAGGCACAGTGCATCCCCTGTCATAATCTCATGGCCGTCAAGTATCGTGTCACGCACGGCCTCTGTAATCTGGCCAGAATGTACCGCCGCCATATGCTCTGCCAGGGCGGCTAGGTTATCATCAAGAGGGATTGTGTCAGAGTTGTACATGACACACGCAACCCCTTGGGGGATAGACATAGTAGGCAGTACATGCACAGTTTTATCTGTCACAAGCTCCGCCGCTTGTTGGGCTGTTAAGATGATATTTTTGTTATTGGGCAAAACAATTACATGCTCTGCATTAACGCGGGCAATTGCCTTGGCTATGTCATCTGTACTGGGGTTCATACTTTGGCCGCCATCTATTACTATGTCGGCACCAAGGCCGGTAAACAGCTCTTTTAGGCCGCTACCTGCGACAACAGCCATTATGCCCAGTGGCTTTGGCGGCCCTTGAGATTTTTCCGAAAAATCTATAAGCCCTGTGTGCTGGGCCTTCATATTGTCTATTTTAATATTGTTAAGCCCACCAAACTGCATGGCCTTTTCTAGGGCCTTGCCGGGGTTGTTTGTGTGTACATGCACTTTGACTAGGCCTTCGTCTTCTATTACCACTACAGAGTCGCCTATGGTTGGCAGGTAGCGAAGCAGTACGTTTTCGGCGGTTTCTGGGCGGCCAAGCTTTGGTTTGTTGTCCAGTTCCACCAAAAACTCCGTACAGTATGCAAACTTTATATCGTCTGTGTTAAAAGCCATGGCGGCTATGCCTTCGCCAGAGTCGGCCTCGGATGGTTTTTCTAGTATTTCTATGTCGCCTGGTATATCCATAGCGGCCAATGCGCCTTTTAACATCAGCACCAGCCCCATCCCGCCAGAGTCTACAACGCCGGCTTGCTTTAGTACCGGCAGCATGTCTGGTGTTTTTGCAAGTGTTTCGTCACCGCGCTCTATAACAAACTTGAGACATGCCGCGATATCTTCCTCATCAAAAGCGACTTCATGCGCAGCCTCGCTAAAGGAGCGTGCAATGGTTAACATTGTACCTTCCTTTGGCTTCATAACGGCCTTGTATGCCATCTCAGACGATTTTGCAAGTGCCTCTGCCAAGTCTTCGGCGGTGGCTGTTGTTTTACCTTCCAGCCCCTTTGCAAAACCCCTAAAAAGCTGGGACGTGATAACACCTGAGTTGCCCCTTGCCCCCCGTAGTGCCCCGCTGCTTGCTGCTTTGGCAACATCGGCAACACTTGGGGTGCTTAGCTTGTATACCTCTTTGGCTGCAGCCATTATTGTATGAGACATATTAGTACCGGTGTCCCCGTCTGGTACCGGGAAGACATTAAGGGCATTGAGGTTTACCATGTTGCGCGTTACTTCGTTGGCACCGCCTATTATCATCTTCCTAAGAATATTGCCGTCTATGCTTATTAAACCCACTGTAGCTCTCCTCCTATGAATAGCTCATCTATAATTAGCTACACACGCACGCCTTCGATGAAGATATTTACTTCGCGCACGGTTAGTCCTGCGGTATCTTGTATCTTATAACGGACGTTATCCATAAGGGATTGGGCTATTGCCACTATGTTGGTGCCGTACTCTACGATGATATGCAGGTTAACAGAAATATCACCTTCTTCGTGTGTTTCTAGGCGCACGCCTTTGGACAGGCTTTCCAGCTTTAACAAGCCTACCAGGCCGTCGCGGATACTCCTTGCGGCCATGCCTACTACACCGTAGCATTCCATTGCTGTCATACCGGCTATGCGTGCAATTACTTCGTTTTCTATACCGACTGTACCCAACTCGGTTTTGGTTTTAGATTGCATGAGCTCCTCCTACTAAGTAATTTGTGTATTACCATAACGAACTATTCAAAATCCGCTACATAACGGTGTTTACAACTTTCTTCAATTGAGTATATTATACTCACCAGAATAGTCAAGAAAAATAAGAAGAACCAAGCTATAATCCTTTACCAATACCATTAACATAGACAGGAAAAGTCCTGTGTTGGTTGCATAATAATAGTTCGGAGGCATTATTCATGAAAATAAAACAGTTTTTGCATAAGAAAGACATAGTCATGTCCCTTAAACGCTATGGCATAGAGGCCATGGGGGCCATGACCTTGGGGCTATTTTCATCGCTTATTATAGGGCTGATTTTATATGAGCTTGGCACGCGCATTGGCATTGGCTTTATGGCCGACATGGGTACATGGGCCAGGGGTGCAACCGGGTACGCCATTGGTGTTGCGGTTGCCTTTGGCTTAAAAGCGCCGCCGCTGGTACTGTTTGCATCTGTGGCTACAGGCTTTGTGGGCAACTACCTGGGTGGCCCGGCAGGTGCTTTTGCGGCGGCACTTGTTGGTGCAGAGCTTGGGAAGCTGGTTTCTAAAGAGACAAAGGTTGATATCATAGTAACGCCGGTTGTTACGTTAATGGCCGGTATAGGTACTGCCATGGCCATTGGCCCGGCTATCAATGCCTTTATGCAGGCAGTTGGCAATTTTGTCATGTGGGCGACGGAGCTTATGCCGGCGCTTATGGGCGCTGTGGTTGCGGTTGTTATGGGTATGGCACTTACAGGGCCAATATCCAGCGCGGCGCTTAGTATTACCCTGGGCCTCTCTGGCATAGCGGCCGGGGCGGCTGTGGCCGGTTGCGCTGCCAACATGGTTGGGTTTGCGGTTAGCAGCTACCGCGAAAATAAAATCAATGGCCTTATCTCCCAGGGTATTGGCACATCCATGCTGCAGTTGCCCAATATAATAAAAAATCCCCGGATATGGGTACCACCAATTGTGGCCAGCGCCATATCCGGGGCTGTGTCTGCAGCGGTCTTTGGTATGGAAAACGTGCCCGAAGGCGCAGGGATGGGTACCTCCGGGCTGGTTGGGCAGTTTGGGGCGTTTACTGCTATGGGTTTTTCCTGGGGGGTGCTGGCACAGATAATAATTGTGCATTTTTTATTACCGGCAGTGGTTAGCCTGGGTGTTTCGGAGTTTATGCGCAGCAAGGGATGGATTAAACTTGGGGATATGAGCTTGGACTTGTAATTTTTTCTTTACTACAATTACCGCTGTACCAACAACCAGCATCATTGCACCAACCAGGGCCAGCAACAAAGACATACCCGCGCCGCCTGTTAATGGAAGTTGGAATACTTGACCAATATGGTTTATATCATAGTTGTTTATAGGGTGTATTTCCCAACTTAGTGTACCCGCAGCCCAAGCAGATGTACCCATTACTAAAAGCGCATTCTCTGGCGAAAACTCCGGGTGGCCGGCACTGTTGTTGCCAAATGTGACGTTGTTAAGTGTTAGGTTGCCATATGCGATATTTGTACCTGTCACACGTTGCAGTATTGGGCCATACTCGGCTGCCATAGTAAATATGCCACCGCCACGTTGCGATGCTGTGTTGTGGGTTATATGCACATTGTTTGCACCGGCCGCCATGGTCATATGTGATGTATCTGGTGATGCACCACCATAGTACCAGGCTACCCACACACCGCCACCCCATGTAGCGTTATTGCGTGTGATGGTCTTATTGTAAGTATCTCGCAAATTAAAGTTTGCGTTATCTATCACCAATATACCGCCGCCAGACGTGGCTGTATTGTCGCTTACCGTACCGGCATACATATTAAAACTTGTATTTGTACCCGTTATATGAGCACCGCCACCGCCCTGGATTGTGGGCCATGTGGTTGATGTGCCTGTGGCTGTGTTGCCTTGGATTGTACCGGTTGTTGTGGTAGCGTTGCCATCTACAAGTACTGTGCCTGTTTGCATGTTAAAGCTTGAGCCATTACCAACCCATACACCGCCGCCGTATGTGGCGCTGTTGGATGCGGCGTTAAAGGGGTCGCCGTTGCCGGCTATTTGCATGTCTACGCCGCCTATTATGCCGCCGGTCATGGTAAAGTTAGAGCCGTTAACAGCAACGCCGCCGCCCCTGATTCGCCCTGTATTGCCATGGATGTATCCGCCACTCATGGTGCCGATGGAGTTAAACCATATGCCTACACCGCCACCCGAGGTAGCAGTGTTGTTATAGATTTCACCGCCGGTCATGATAAAGGTGCTGCCGTAGTTGTTTTGTATACCACCGCCTGCGCCGCTACCCGTAGGGATGCTTATATTGCCACGAATATAACCACCAGACATGTTTACGGTAGAAGAATCGTTAGAGTGTATACCACCGCCCGAGTTATTTGCTTGGTTTTCATAAATTTCGCCGCCGGTCATTGTGAATGTGGCAGATTGGTTTAAATCTACACCGCCACCCCTGGCATGACCGCCTAGTACGACATTGTTGTTTAACACCATATTCCTGCGGATTGCACCACCGCCCATCACAAACTGGGCACCGATAACCGCTTGCACACCACCGCCGTTGCGTGTGGTTGACGAGTTATGCTCGATTGTACCGGCGTTTAACTCAAAACGGCTAGTACTGCCGTTTACATGAACTCCGCCTCCGCCTGTGTTTTCGCCAGCAATTATGGGAATGCCTTCCGCTACATTGCGAGCTATTAGGCCTGTGCCGGGGATTCTTATTACTTCCTCGTATTCGTCTGATATGGGATTATGTTCGTACTCTACGTAGTCTTGCATGTAGAACCTTGCGCCGCCGCCTACCCATACACCGCCACCGGTTATGGCCTGGTTGCCTTGCGCGGGGTTGATGTCATGGCCTATTGTACCGCCGTGCATATAAAATACGGAGTTATTGCCATTAACATGCACACCACCACCGGCAGTAATAACAGCGCCTGCGGCTGTTTCGCGATTGCCGCGGATATGCCCGTTATGAATGGCAAAATCCGCGCCACCCATTACAGCTACACCACCGCCATTATTGGCACGGTTACCTTGGATGATTCCGTTATGCATAATAAATTCTGCGTCGGCATTGGCCACTGCCAAACCGCCGCCTGTTGAGCCGGATATATTATTTTCTATACGAGCGTTACCGGACATGGTTCCTGTGCCGGCATCAAACACCATCACGCCACCGCCAATACCGGTAGAAGTATTGTTGCGCACGATGGCATCGCCGGACATATTAAATTCGGCTTCATGGCGTGACACTACGCCACCACCCCAGCCAGCAAGTCCGTATTCAACTATCCCGGCTGACATGTTAAATACACTTTTGTTCCCGGAAACATATACACCGCCACCGGTGTTGGTGCCTTCAAGTATCAGGCCGATTACATGGTTACCTGTGATTGTACCGTAGTTATTGCTGGTACTGGATTCCATGTTAAAAACGGCTTCGTTGTGTACATATGCACCGGCACCGCGCCGGGCGTTATTTTCTTCGATATATCCAGCGCGCATGTTAAAGGTTGTTCCCGCGCCGGAAAGATATACACCGCCGCCGCTTTCAAGCTGTAGGGTTCCGCCAGCGAAATTGTTAATTATGCGGCCTGTGCCTGGGGTTATTGCGCCGCCTATGTTTGTGAAATCGTCCATGTTAAAGGTTGCGCCGTTACCTACCCAAACGCCGCCGCCATTAAAAGCACTATTGCCTTGGGCTGGGATAGTAGCATGGCCAATAACGCCGCCGGTCATAAACAACTCTGCGTCATTGCCGCTTACCCATATCCCGCCGCCATTGGTTGCGCTGTTATTGTATACATTGCCGCCTTGCATATTAAAAGTACCGCCCATAACTGCCGCGCCGCCGCCGTTAATTGTACCACCAGCCGCTGTGGATGTGTTGCCTGTTATGGTGTTGGTATCAACTAGCGTAAATGTACCGCCGTCCATGGCCAGGCCGCCGCCGTTAACGGTTGCGCCTGTGCCTGTGGCTGTTGCAGTATTGCCTGTGATATGGGTGTCTAGAGTCATGGCAAACGTGCCGCCGGAAACAAATGCACCACCACCGTTAACCGTTGCGCCTGCACCGCTGGCAGTAGCCGTACCGCCGCTTATATTTACCTCTGTAATAAAATTGCCGCCCAGTACTGCAACACCGCCGCCTTGGGCTGTGCCGCCGTCTGTTGCGGTGGCTGTGTTTCCGTTTAGTATCCGGCCTGCTTGCAGGGTGAAATCGCCGCTTAACAAGGCCAAGCCGCCGCCGTTGGCTGTGCCGCCATCACTGGCTTCCGCGTGGTTGCCTACTATGCCGGCGCCCAAACCCATATCGAATATATTACCGTCCAGCGCCAGTGCACCGCCATTGGCTACCGCATCTGTGCCTGTGGCACGGGCGACATTGTTACTGATGGTATGACCATCCGCCAGGTTAAATGTCGAGCCTGTGCTGGCAAATACACCGCCGCCGCTGGCTGTTTGGCCAGCAGTTGCAAAGGCAACATTGCCGTTTACTACGGCGGTGCCGCCTAGATTAAACTCGGCATTATCTACCACGGCTACGCCGCCGCCGCGCTGGGCGCGGTTGCCGAGGTCGTTGTTGATGTGGCCTATTGTACCGCTTGTCATGGTAAATATGGCGTTCACACCTTGCATACGCACACCGCCGCCTTCTTCTACCGCAACAAGGCTGGGGGCTGCGTATCTATAGCGGTTGTTTCTTATAACCCCGCCTTGCATTACAAATTCGCTGTTATTCATATTTACACCGCCGCCAAACCGGGCGCGATTAAATTCTATTGTACTGCCGGCAAGCTGGGTAAGGCTTGCAGCACCGCCGTCGGACTGGCCGCTACCTGTGGAGCTTGCGCCGTAAATGCCACCGCCATAGGTGGCAATATTATTGCGCACATATGTGCCGCTGCCCAGGGTAAATTCCGCGCCATGGCCGCCATGGAATGTCGCCGTCTCGCCACTTTCGCCGCCGCCTAGGAATATACCGCCGCCGCGTGTGGCACGGTTGCCATCTATATAGCCGCCGTTCATTATGAATGTGCCGGGGTATCTTCTAGCAGGGTTGTTACCGGTCAAGTCTGGCACGGATGCGCCGCCGTGTACAAACACACCGCCACCGCCTGCAGGGAAACCGTCTTCGGGGTTGTATCTATTGTTCTCTATCCAACCGCCGTCCATCGTAAAGCTGGTCTGTCCCCATACTCCTTGTTCCATTTCAGTTTGTGGGTTAATGCCTACACCGGCGCCGTAATTTGCCCTGTTATTGCGGATACGGCCATTTTCCATCACAACATGACCACCACCACCACCGGTACTTATATAAACGCCGCCGCCTTCACCGGCAGTATTGTGTTCAATATAACCACCCCGCATGGTGAACGTACCGCCGTAGATACCCACGCCGCCGCCGCCTAAAACGCCGGGTACTCCCACAGACGCCATGCTTACGGTGTTGTTTCTAATTGTTCCACCTTCCATAACAAACTGCGTGGCATTACTTACGCTAACTACCTCCGCATTCCGCCCCAAAAGCAGCACGCCCGCGCCGTTTAGTATAAATTCGCCCCCGCTTCCTGCTACTCTGTTTCCGCTGATTACGTTACCTTCAATGTAGCCGCCAAACATGTGGAATGTGCAATACTGATGCACAAATACGCCAGCGCCGCCGGCACGGAATATCCCATTATTTCCTTCCCTGGTGGCATGAGCGATATTGTTGCGGATCCTACCCCCGTGCATAATAAATGTGGAGGGCGTTCTTTCCGCAGCGCCCACATGAACGCCCGCGGTACTCCCGTTGGAGGCGCCGCCTGAACCAGGGCTGGCAGTACGGTGGGTGTGGTTCCCTTCTATATAACCGCCAAACATCTCAAAACGTGAGCTTTGGCGTATATGAACGCCGCCGCCCCAGCCCACTGTAGTAAAGTTGTTTGCCACACGGCTTCCCGGATGCATATACAGATGGCTGACGTTAGCGGGTTGGGTGATGCCGCCGCCGTTTACGTCAATGCCAGCGCCTGAGTTGTTGGACCAGCCGCAGTTTATGATGGTGGCACCCCTGCCTAATATCAGCGTGCCCCTGGTTATATTCGCCACCGTCGAACTCCCCACAACAACGCCGCCGCGGTTTAGAGCCGGCGTATTATCTGTCACGCCGCCGTTTAGCGTAATATTGTTTAGAGTTAAAGTGGCACCGTCGCCGACTATAAAGTGCCGCCCGGCAGTGGTGGTTCCGGAATTGGGGCCGCGGCTCAATGTAACGGGCGCAGGGGCCGGGAGTGCGTGGCTGATAGCGGGATTAGCGCCTTGAAGGTTGGTACCGGTGGTCGTGATTATAATGTTACGGCCAGCGGGAATAGTAACGGCAGTGGTAATGGTGACATTCTGAGGTACGGCTATCACCCGGTTGCCGCTGGGGCCAATGGCAGCATTCCACTCTGTAGTACCGAAAGGCGCTGCAAGGGTTACTATCGTAAACGTCGGGGGTTGACCTGATGCAAGGGGCATAATACCAGCATAGCCTCTTCCAGCCATGCCGCTGTTCCAGGTATGCCTGAAAGTCATTACTGTATAGTAACTGGGCGGGATATAACTGCCTTCATCCTCATTGTCGAATGTTTCTACATGATGCCCAATCTCATATGACCAGCCAGATGGCAAGCTGACGCTGACATCCTCTACATTAAGCCATGCCCCAATATAAAAGCGAAGGTAGTCTCCATCCAATGTAGAAGCATGGCCTATATAGGGGTCAATGTTTATGTTGCCGCTGTCATCTATTTCTATATGCACGTCTCCTCTATGCATATAAGGCAAATACGGCACATAGCCAGCATAATCACCATAACTATCATTGGGGATATGACTATTGTCATCCCCGTCATGATATGTGTGGTACTCATCTGCTTCGTTATTGCCATCATTATCAGCTACATAATTATGTTCTTCTGCATACGTAGGCCCGGCATTATATTCACCATAATATGGCCCTACTCCATATGTATTATTGTCATATATATTCACTTCATCGATATATGTATAACTATAGGTTGGGGCTATCCCACCTTCTTCATATCCGTTAATAGCAAATGTAGCTATTGCTGTGGCTACTGCCAACACGCCAAGTAACACCAATATGCGAATTTTATTAATTTGCGTCTTGATTGTTTCACTACCTACATTACATTTCATTTGTACCACTCCCAATGATTTTTTGTACAAAAATACAAAGTACACGCTATAATGCGCTACTTTTTTGCGGTGAGAGCACACATTCAAAACAGCCATATGATGGCATACAGCTTCTGTCGTACTCATTTGATTGTCATTCACATGATGGTAAAAGCGCTACAAAACCGTCCGTTACAGGTTTTGTAATTTGTGTCATAATGGAAAAATAAACATACTTACTCATTAATATGTAATTTTGCCTAACGAGATAAGATTGCCACATCAAGTAAATACTAGATATGACACCATCAGCATCAGCTAGTGTACCTTAATTTAACATCAACTGCAACTTGTATAATTTGAGAATTTTCAAATCAGTCCAGCCTGTCACCGCTAGGGCTGGACTGATTCTTATACTCCGCTATATCATACCTCCGTCACAGGTGACTCCTTTTTCCTAGTCCTAAGGCGCACAATAAGATAAACAACACCCACAACCAGCCCAACAAGCGCCAATGGCACAATAGCTGCAGCCAGGAAAATAACAGCCCCCTGCACCACCCTAACTGTGCCATCAACAGAGTCACCAAACGCCCCGCCAATACGCTCACCCAAGGAAGGGCCGGTAACAACCATTGGTGTCTCGCTCACATCATATAGTGTGACTGTAATCGTAGAGTATGCAATCTGCCCAGCCATAATATTGAGCTGGGAAAGGTACATCTCTATGCTTAGGCGCGTGTTGCTTAGGCGTTGTTCAAGCGCCAATAGTTCTTGTACAGTCTCTGCTTCGGCTATAAGAGCCAGTATGCGTTCTTCTTCTAAGCGCCGTATGCGATAACTGCCAACCATGTCATAAAACTGGTCTGTCACATCTTGGGCCCACTGGTTAGAAAAACGTACATATGCCATGTTTTCTACATGCCGCAACACCATGTCAAATGTAGCTACAGGTACACGCATAACAATTGTAAACATGCGCCGCCCATGACCAGTTACCATAGATGACTCAACAAAGCCGTTTACAGAAGGGGCAAGCTGCCTAAGCTCAACAACAATCTCGTCGAAGTACTCCGTATCCATTTCTACATGGGCGGTTTGGATAATATGTCGTTCGCCGGTACCGGCTATATCATCCCACTCTAGGTCTTCGTATGTGGCCAATGCCGGCGAATCATCTTCAGATAAAGGCGCCATTATAGCATCAGGCGCTATAGGTGGCGTTTGCGGCGCACTCGTTGTTTGCCTACTACGGCTAAACAATGACCAGCCACCCCCACCCGTTAGTGGCAATTCAAAATTTTGCACGCCGTATGAGTGGCTTACTCTTAGTGATTCATTCGTCATCATATTTGCATGCGCTGGGGCTTCATCAAAAGAGCGTGCACATGCACTCAAGCCTAGCACTAATATTAAACCAAGCACAAAAATCATCAACTTTTTCATTGTTAACTCATGCCTCCTTCATCATCTGCCTTGGCTGGCTCGGCGCATATATCTGCTTCAGCTTCGTCAACGGTTTCAAGCGTATCCACCCATGTTGCTGCTGTGGATTTGTGACCGGTGCCAGCAGCAGCAAGTACCTGCTTACTGGCTCGTTTCCGCTTAACCCTAAAACACACCCAAATTGCCAAAAGTGCCAGTGCTACATATATCAGTAGCGGTATAATAGCCCGTGCAAAAAACACCAGAAAGTTACCAATGACATCCCCCGTTGCCCGAAGGGAGCCCATAAAGCTATCTGTTATCCGCGACCCAAACCCTGGCGGTACTGCCCGTGGCCTTTCGCCCAAAGTCTCATGAATAGAAATTGTAATGACTGGGTTTGCAGCCTGTGTCATTAGTACATTCATTGTCCCAATAACACTATTTCGCTCTAGTGTCACTTGGCTTAGCCTTGCATCTATTGCTATAAGCACATCCAAGCTGTCACTTGCAGCCATCATAATAGACAGTCGCTCAATCTCTTGGGTCAATGCAACAATCCTTGCCTCTGCATCCACAATTTGCGCGCCTAAGAACTGTGCATTTTCTGTCTCAAAATGCACCTCCCCCAAGCCACGCAGTGCTTCTTGTACATGACCAAATGCCCAATAATCCACCCGGCGCATAAAAAATGCACTGCGCTGGGAACCAAAATGGCGACGGTCTGCCTCATGCAAGAAAACAGAAGACTCCAGATTATACCCATTAAGCCCCATAATAATATCCGTGGCTATATCTAGGCATTCGACCTCAATCTCAATAGAGTGGTGGTGTCTAAGCTGCCGGTCCTGAGCCGAAATGCGCGTGCAATAAAGCAAAATAAAGACCACAGCCAACAGGCATACAACGGCTTTGCGCATAAAATCCCTCCTATAGCAAATTAATTTGTAATCGCAATACTATTATAAACTTATTAATACGAACGCACACCAGCATTAATTGTTCCAACTATGAACACAGCTTCTAAGCATAAAAAAACCCCAGGAAAGCGTATGCCTTCCCGGGGCGCGTTATAATTATATAATTATGCTTCTACAGTAACCTTTGGATAAACAGAGACTTGTTTTTTATCCCGGCCCTTACGCTCGTAACGCACAGTGCCATCTACCAGCGCAAACAGGTTATCGTTGCTACCACGGCCTACATTCCGGCCGGGGTGTATTTTGGTACCACGTTGTGTGTACAGTATATTACCGGCCAACACAAACTGACCATCGGCCCTCTTGGCACCAAGGCGCTTAGCATTGGAGTCGCGGCCGTTTTTTGTAGAACCTACACCTTTCTTATGAGCCATAAATATCACATCTCTTTCTAGTTAGTAAAATTATTTTGGCGACGCTTCAACGCCAAAATAATTTTGCGGTTTTTGCCAAAGGCAAAAAAACTTCCGATTGCGGTTTTTGCCAAAGGCAAAAAAACTTCCGATTGCGGTTTTTGCCGAAGGCAAAAAAACTTCCGATTGCGGTTTTTGCCAAAGGCAAAAAAACTTCCGATTGCGGTTTTTGCCGAAGGCAAATTTAGTAAAATTATTTTGGCAAAGCGAAGCGATGCCTTACACCCAAGCGCCATAAAATCACGCAGGATTAACAGCATCAATCTTCACGCGAGTAAAGGGCTGACGATGACCTTTTTTGCGATGGTAACCTTTTTTGGCTTTGTACTTATAAACGATTAGCTTCTTACCCTTGCCATCGCCCAATACAGATGCCGTAACAGTTGCGCCGGCCACCAATGGCTTACCCAAAACCGTTGCGTCGCCATCTAGTATCCCTAGCACCTTGTCAAAGGTATAGGCAGTACCTGCGTCAACTCCTAGTTTTTCTACGGTGATGATGTCTCCGGCTTGGACTTTAAACTGTTTGCCGCCGGTTTCGATGATTGCGTGCATACACACACCTCCTTAATTAGAAATTTTGGAAGTACTCGCCGGGTGAGGCAGGGCATAACCTTTAAGGCCAGTCCCGAGCGGTTACTACTTTTCGCATAAATCACAACATCCGTGATAATATCACACAAATAGGCATTTGTGAAGCATTAAGTAAAATATTGTTTACAGACTATCAATACATATATGGGTCATCATATATATTGTCATAAATATTATCGTATACATTATCCAAGCCCCCCTCTAGGTGGGGGAACGTCTCACTTATTAACCGCCCATGTACTGCTATACGGTAATCCCGCCGGGCATTCTCACATGTAGAAAGGGTTATAATCCGGTCATCTTCGGACACGGTTATACCCGCATCAAAGCGGGACCGCCTGGCAAACTCGTTTATATAATGCTCCCAGCCGCCATCTCTATGGTGGTAGTTAGAGTATATATACGGGAAACTAATATGTGCAATATATACAGAGAATATCTCGTATACATAATCTGCATACATGGTACTAAAGTAGATGTATCTGTTGTTATGGAAAAAGTCCTCCTGTAGAAAAAAGCGCACAGAATGGAACATATGGTTTCTATTCATGTTGTGGCCAAACAAGACCAAATTTTGGTCCTGCCCGTACAGGTTGGCATGGGTACACAACCACACCCACCCTGCCGCAGCACGGCGCTTTCTTATGTCGTGATATAAGTAGAATGAGTTGTCTGTAGTTTGGGGTATTAGGTAGTCTATTGTTGTGCCCGGTACATACAAGCGGCCTACGATATCATCGTTGTTGTAATACGCGCGAAGGTCCAAAAACTCCTGCCTCATTACACGAGGCGGAGGTGTTGGCTCGGGCTCTGGTGTTGGCTCGGGCTCTGGCTCTGGTGTTGGTTCGGGCTCTATTTCTTCTTCTATGTCTACGGGATTTGGGATGGGTGCAGGTGTTGGTGCAGGAATATACGGTACATATGGCGGCTCCTCATGCATAGGATGGGCACCACCATGCCGGAACATAAAATCATTGTAGATATAATTTGCTATAAAACCGGCCGATATCAGAAGTACAACGGCAAGTGAAATATACAGTATCTTTGGTGTTTTGGGTTTACTTGGCCGGACAGGCCTTTTGTATTGATACATTCGCATCACCTCGGTTAATAAGAATGCTATCATATAAATGCACCAATGTGAAGGGTTATAAATTGGTGTAATTTATCTTTAATTATAGCGGGTCACACTCTGCTCGATAGTAATTATGTCGCTTTCTAAATCACCCAAACCCTCTATGTGAGGGAATGTCTCGCTTACAAGCCGCCCGTGTACCACATAGCGGTAATCGCGCATACGTAAATCTCTGTGGCAAGTAGAAAGGGTAATAATGCGGTCGTCTGCCGAAACAGATATTCCAGCATCAAAATGAGACCGTTCTACAAACATGTTTATGTACCGCTCCCAGCCACCATACCTATGATGATAATTCTCATATATGTATGGGAAACTAATATGTGTGATATATACGGAAAATACTTCGAATACATAATCTGCATAAATAGTGCGGAAATAAATATACCTGTTGTTAAAAAAGAAATCTTCGTTAAAAAAATTGCGCACGCCGTGGAGCATATGGTTCCTAGCCATGTTGTGGCCAAATATAACCATGTTTTGGTCTTGGCGATAAACATCAGCGCGGTAACACAACCATACCCACCCTGCCGCGGCACGGCGCTTTCTTATGTCGTGATATAAGTAGAATGAGTTGTCTGTGGTTTGGGGCACTATGTAGTCTATTGTCGTACCGGGCACATATATATGACCTACGATACCGTCATTGCCAAAATACTCGCGGTAATCCAAAAACTCTTGCCTCATTATGCGTGGCGGAGGGGTTGGCCCAGGGTCCGGCGTTGGTTCAGGTTCTGGCTCGGGAGTTGGGTCCGGCTCTGTTGCTTCGTCTTGTATTACCAGGGTTGGTGCTGGTACTGGTGGTGGTGTATGTGTTGGAATATAAGGCACATAGTGCGGTATATCATACTGGCTATGAGAGCCGCCATGCCAACTCATATACTCGTTGTAGACATAGTTGGCAATAAAGCCTACGGACATCAAAAGTACAACAGCCAGCAAAGCATACAATACCTTTGGGGTTTTGGGCTTGCTGGGGCGGGTAGGTTTTTTGTGTTTATACATATGTATCACCTCGCACTTAAACACACATGCGGAATGCTATCACATAAATACACCTATGTGAAGGGCTATGGACCACGTAATATAAATTTAGCCTATACCAAATTTGTCATCTATGTAAAGGGCCTATGCGGCCCCTTTAAACAACCACCGTCGGAACATTCTTTCCATAATGTCCTGTGGTGACGCCTTTGCTACATCTTCCGCAACAATTAGCTCGCTACGGCCAACTTCATTGCCTTCGTGGGTATAAATTACTTGCCCGGCCGTTTGGCCCGCATCTACTGGTGCGTCTAGGGAGTCGTTTATTTTTACTTCGCTATCTATAACAATATGCTTACCCTTTGGCACTAGCACATTTGTCTGTTCTTTTATGACTACCGGTGCGCTTTCTGTTTTACCTTTATATACTTTTATTTCGCCCATGGCCGTACCACTGTCTTCCTTAGCAATTAGTGCATAATTAGAATAGCCATAGTCAAACAACTTCATTGCCGAGTCAAAACGGATTGTAGGGTCGGGCGCGGCCAGTACAACAGCTATAAGGTGCATCCCTTCTTTTTCTGCTGTTGCAGAAATACAGTACAAGGCCTGGGATGTTGAGCCGGTTTTAAGACCCGTTGTGCCTGTGTAATTGCGTATTAGTTTGTTGGTATTGGTAAGGCCAAACTCTTCCTCGCCCCGGGCAGTCTTGTGGGTGATTTTATCAAGCCGGGTTGTGGCATACTTAATTACCTCTGGGTAGTTTAAAATAAGCTCCCGTGACATAAGCGCAATATCAAAGGCAGTTGTAAGATGCCCATCTGCATCCAACCCGCAAGAGTTTACAAAATTGGTGTTTTCCATACCAAGGATTAGGGCTTTGTTATTCATAGCCGATACAAAGGCTTCTTCGCTTCCCGCGATAAATTCTGCCATTGCTACTGCGGCGTCGTTGGCAGATGCAATTACTATTGACTTTGTCAAATCACGCACAGTTTGCTTTTCGCCAGTTTCCAAAAACACTTGTGAGCCGCCCATAGACGCGGCATGAGCGCTTACGGTTACAATATCGTCCCACTTTATTCTTTCTTGCTCCAGCGCCTCGTATATCAAAAGCATTGTCATGACTTTGGTAACGCTGGCTGGGGGTAGTTTATCATGGGCATTGTTCTCTATGAGAATCTTGCCTGTTTCTGCTTCCATAAGCAGACTTGCCTTTGCATCTACAGTTATGGCTTGCACATTTACGGCGGTGCCAACAAAGCATAGCAAAATAGTGCATATTAGCCCGCACAAAACAGATAATTTTTTAGACATAAAAAAAGTCCTCCCTACTTGTATTGCTTTTAGGGTGGACTTTTTTGTAATTTTTATGCGTATAGTTTAAAATCTCTCCGGCCTTTTGCGTTGCAAAAAGATAGGTATATCAAAAGGCACCTCGTTGTCCAACTCGCGAATAGGACGCAAATTGTCTTTGGGTTGAGCTTCTGCTGGCTGGACTTCATCGGCTTGTCCTACTGGCACTGTCTTTATTTCGGGGGTTTCGCTTTCTTTGTCTTCTACTTTTTTGATGCGTTGTTTGGAAGACGCGGCAGCTCTTATCGCTTGCTCTTGGTCATCTAAACCTGTTGCTACTACCGTTACTATTACTTCGTCTTTTAGATTATCATCAACAGTTGTGCCAAATATTATATTGGCGTTTTTGTCCATAGTTTCGCGGATAAGCTCTGTTGCGGCAGTAACTTCCCTTAACCCAAGATTAGAGTCACCGGTATAGCTTATAATAACAGCCTTTGCGCCATCTAGTGTAGTTTCTAATAGCGGGCTGTTTATTGCTTGTTTTGCGGCTTCTAATGTCTTGTTTTTGCCTGTAGCCCTACCTACACCCATATGGGCTACACCTTGCTCGTGCATAACGGTATGCACATCTGCAAAGTCTAGGTTTATAAGGCCGTCACCCAGTATAAGGTCACTTATACCAGTTATACCCTGCCTAAGCACATCGTCTGCCAACCGGAATGATTCTATGATAGACACATCATCATCAATTATATCTAGTAGCTTTTGGTTGGGGATAACTACCAATGTGTCAACATTTTTGCGCAGCTCCTCTATGCCGGCTTGGGCGTTACGCATCCTTGGCAGACCTTCGAAGTCAAAAGGCTTTGTAACAACGCCTACGGTAAGTATCTTCATCTCACGGGCAATGGCGGCTATTACCGGCGCAGCACCTGTTCCTGTGCCACCCCCCATACCAGCCGTTATAAAAAGCATATTTGCACCTTCTATGGCATTAGCTACCATTTCGCGTGATTCTTCTGCAGCACGGCGACCAATTTCTGGCTTGCCACCCGCACCAAGCCCACGGGTAGACTTTTCGCCCAGGCGTATGCGTATAGACGCTTTGGATTTGGCAAGAGCCATATTATCTGTGTTAGCGGAAATAAACTCAATATCAGACACATTGGCTTCAATCATACGGTCAACAGCGTTGTTCCCACCGCCGCCTACTCCAATTACCTTAATATTAGCTTTGGTATCATGGGTGGTTTCGATATCAATCACTTAGTCCCCTCCTAAGTACAAATTTCAGGATAATTTCCCAAATAGCACATCACAAACCATTTTATGTATGCATCTGTCACGAAATTGCGCACTTCATTTATATGGTTTTTTTTAGACGGCCATAGTATAGTATACACTTTTACTCATGAAATCAAGTGCTCTAAGCCAGTATTTCAAAAAAATACTCCCCCCTAGTTTCCCGTAAATCGACAAAACCACGCGCAAAATCCACATCGGGCATTTCTGCAAGTATCCCTGCGATAACGCGCACCCTGGATTCGGCATCTGTTATGTTGCCTACATTAAACTCTATATAGCCCACTAGGATGCGTATATTTTCCATATCAGACACATCTATATAACTTACGCGGTCTACTAAACCATGGTGGTAAATGTGTAGCGCATACTCCGTTGCAACAGTAAACGCACCGGCATCTGGCACATCCAGCACCTCACCCAATGCAAAACGCGTAAAATCTAACCCTACAACAATAGGCCGCGTACCGGAAGTAAAACTACGCACTTCCAGCACACGGCCACGCTCGTCTATATACAAGAAACTTCCGGGGGTATGCTCTACATATGCAGCTAGGCGCCGTTCACGCACATGCACATAAAGCCTACCCGGCAACTCCCTGCGGAAATCAACATCCGCAATATATAAGTTTTCCAAAAGCCTGCTACGGGCGGCTCTAGTGTTAAAAAACAATAAATTGGTTGTGAAATCAACATCTAAACGCTCTGTTATTTCGTTACGCGTAACATTGATATCACCGCTTATAATTAACTCGCGCATGAAAAAAAATGGTGAGAACATGAACACAACCACCGTAAATACAATTATACATACAACAACTGTAGTAGCAAACCTGCGATTATGCCTGTGGTTGTTCATGCTTTAATTCATGCCTCCTTCGTCGGTGAAACGCTTACTCGCCCAATGCCACAGACCCCATGCCTCTTAACCATGTAATAAAGCGGTCCCTGTGAAGGTTTGCGACCCAATCTTTGTAAACTAGGTAGTGCTTGCCGTTAAACTTGTAAGTCTCTTTCCAATACTTGACCTTACCGTTAACGCTTCGTTGTTCTAGGAGGTTGCTTCGCGACTCTATTTCCCTAAGTATAGGTGTTTTGATACCAAAGGTGCTTCTAGAATATTCGGGGGTCATGAGCTGCCGCGTTTCATTTGCAGTAAGGGCATCCACATTTGCCAGGGCCATGAAACGGCCCTTTATCCATTTGCGGAAGGAGCCCTCGTCCATGACAATCTCTGTTTCCGGCAATATTGGGGGTGGAAGTGTATCTGGTATAGATGTAGCATCTACATCTGCTGGATTTGGTGCATCATTATTGTGCTTGCCGCTTCTTGTTGGTTGTACAGCCTGGTCGGACTTTTTACGCCTACCGCGCTTGGGAGCATCTGGGGCGGCTTTCTTTTTTTCTATTTTTACTGTGGGTTCTGGTGTGATGGTATAGATAAATGCCATATCTGTGGGTACGCTAAATATAGAGTTGTACCTACTGCCATCTTCGGCGGTGACTAATAAACCCTTTGTATCTTCTAGCATTATCCCGTTTTTGATTTCTGTATTTCTTCGCGCGATTTTGTATACGCTTTCATCTACTATATATAGGCAACATGGGCTTCCTGTTAGTATAAAGCGCAAAAATTCCGCAAAGCGCGTAAACGAAAATTTTGTTACTTTGAAATCCGGTATATAGTGCGCTACATAGTTCTTAAATACAGATATTTCAAGATCCGGCAGGCCTTCTGTGTCTTCTACAAACAGTGCTTGGATAAGCTTGCGTACCGTGTGTAGGCTGCCGGATATATCATTGATATCACGCCACACAGGGATATTGGCATTTACTAGCATTTCGGAATACTTTGTCTTGGGAAACTTGCTGGGGACTTTTGTGGGTTGCGGTGTATCCGATACTAGCACAGTGTCAATTGCGCGGCTTTTTTTGCGTGATGATGTAGTTGCCACCAGCGACTTATCGGATTTTTCTAAAGAAATATAATAATCGCATGAGTAGCGGAATGTATTGCTTGCGTTGCGGTCAAACCCACAGCCTATTACACGCTTGCCATGCTCGTGCAGTTTCTTTGAAAGGAATGCAAAAATCCCGTCTCCTGAAGCTATTACATAGTTTTCGATTTCTGGCCGCTTGGTTATAAGCTCTACAACGTCTATTATTAGGCTAACGTCGGCGGCATTTTTAACACGGTCGTTTTGGTTTGTGTTAAAAATTTGTATAGGTTCTATCCCTACTTGTAAAATAGAATCCCGAAGGGCGCGGTTGGGTATAAGTGCCCAGTCTGCGTATGCTTTTTGGATTGAAACACCATGTACACCTTCGGTTTCTAATACACGACGGTAAATTTCGTCTAAATTAAGAACAGTTTTGACTTTGCCGCTAAAAATACCTAGCAAATTTTCGATATCATAGAAAATTGCTGTGTTACACAACATACAAACACCTCTATTTTATTTGCAAGATTTATGCGAAATTTTATTGAAAATTGTGAATATGCATAAATCTATTTAATTTGGACTTATTATATCATGCTTTTTTGGTTTTACAATGTATTATTGGCCCGCATACGGTAATAGATTATAAGTTTTTCGTTTTCATTTTCACATAAATATGTAGCTCCTATACTGCTTAATGCAAATTGCCCCCTGGCAACCTTTACATACCAGTTATAGTGGTTGTGCTTAAGTATTGAGTGTGCGTCTTTTTCGCAACCGTATATTTTTGTAAGATTAGCGGCTGACTGTGGGCCATTGGCTTCTAGTAAACACGCGATACGCACGCAACGCTCGCGATATGCGGTATTTATCTTGGCTTTTGTGCTGCCACCCACTGAGTCTGCCATGCGCCCAGCTACTTCGCGGCGCAGACTTGCAGATTTTTTTGTGGTCTTGGATGCGTTGCCGGTAGGGAAATGTATGATTTCTGTATGTTTTGATGGGCTGTCTAACGACACAGTTATCAGACCAATTTGGAGTTTCTTGAGTAACCGCTTAAGCAAAGCAAAATTACTAGCGCGGGCATTTCGTGGGCGGGGGATAGCTACAAATACCCAGTCTGTGGCTGTTAACCGTTCCATTGCTTGGTAGATAAGGGTCAGATTTGCAGATAACTTCATCTCTACAACCCATAGTATATCGTCTTTTATCGCGGCTATATCGCAACCTTTAACTTCGCCGCGTACGGTGAAGCCTTGGTCTGACAATAAAGTTTTAATTGGTTCGTATAGGTCTGTTTCTTTATATGTACGACTCACACTATCACCTCAAATAATCATGCCTTATACCGATTCCAATTAAAATCCTATTTGCCTATCGCGACAAAACCGCTCGAAACGCTTGCTTCGCGTTTCAAGCCGCCGCTCTGTCAAACAGGTTTTAATTTGGAATCGGTATTGGCAGCGCGCAATTGCCCGCATGCCGCGTTTACCTCCGCGCCAATTGTGCGCCTTATTGTGGTAGGGATATTGGCAGCTTGCAAGATAGATGCAAAGGTGGCGGCTTCGTGTTTTTTTGTTGGGGAGAGCTTAGTAAGGCCAACCTGGTTTACAGGTATGAGGTTAACATGACACAAAAGCCCCTTTAGCAAGTTTGCTAATGCACGGGCCTGGGCAGGACTGTCGTTTACGCCTTCGGTTAGCGCGTATTCGAAAGTTATGCGGCGGCGGGTTGTATTAGCATATTGGTGGCAGGCGGCTATTAAATCTTTGATTGCGTGATTTTTGGCTATGGGCATCAGGGCTTGACGTGTATCATCGTCTGGACCATGTAGTGATATGGCCAGTGTTATTTGCATTTTATACTTTGCCAATGTGAGTATTTCCGGCACTAGCCCACATGTAGAAAGTGTTATATGCCGCTGGCTTAGCCCTGCACCTTTGGGGTGAGTGATAAGTTCAATAAACCGCAATGTAGCATCAAAATTGTCCAAAGGCTCGCCACAACCCATCAAAACCACATTGCGCACAGGGCGCTTAACGGCATAGACCTGCATACACATTTCGCCAGCCGAAAGATTACGCAAGAACCCACTGTGACCAGTAGCGCAAAAAATGCAACCCATCTTACATCCCGCTTGTGTAGAAATACAAACAGTATTCCCGTGCGTATACTCCATCAAAACCGACTCAATATAGACACGAGAAGACGCAGGTTCACCACCAACCGCCAATAAAAATTTAACAGTACCGTCCTTAGCACGCAACTCCTTTTCCAGATTTACAGAGGTTATTAAACACTGCTTTTCTAGTTCATTGCGCAAATTTTGTGGCAAATTGTTCATTTTTTCAAATAAAAAAGCTTCATCGCTTACAGCCGGGAACCGCTGATGAAGCCATTCAAAAACCTGGACAGCCCGGTATGCGGGCTGCCCAAGGTCCTTCATAAAGAGCTGAAGCTCGTCTATATTAAGTGATAGTATATCCACCATTAGATTAAGGCCCCCATCATATCCGCAGTTTAATGTGATCGCTTTTGGCCCAATCATCAAAACCGCCATATTGCCGTCTATGAACACAAGCTTCTCAAATGTTAAAAGCAATCCTGGCAATAGAGAAGAAGACAATTAGTGCGGTACAGTCCACGATTGTTGTAATAATTGGTGCGGCCATTGTAGCCGGGTCTATCCTCATTGTTTTGGCAAGTATGGGCAATGTGCAGCCGATAGATTTAGCCACAACCAAAGTAATAACAAGGCTCAACGAAACTACAAGTGCCAATGTACCATTACGGTCATGCATGAGCCATATACGTGCATAGTTGGCCAAACCCAGCACAATCCCGCAAATAATCGCAATCCTAGTTTCGCGCCATACAACGCGAAGCACGTCTTTAATAACAATTTCGCCAAGGGCCATACCACGTATTACAACAGTTGTTGACTGTGCTCCAGCATTACCACCTGCGCCCATTAGCATAGGGATAAACGCCACAAGCACCGGAAGCACCGCCAAAGAATCCTCAAAAGTAGAGATAATAGCGCCGGTTATTGCAGCTGTAAGCATTAGTATCAAGAGCCATGTGATACGATTTTGCGCGTGTTTTAGTACACCGGTCCTCATATATGGCTCATCTAGTGGGCTTATACCAGCCATTTTTTCAAAATCTTCTGTGGTTTCTTCTTCTATAACTCGCAGGATATCGTCTACTGTAACTATGCCTATAAGGTGGCCGCTTCGGTTTATTACTGGCATGGCTATTAAATCGTATTTTCTAAACTGATTTGTTAGCTCTTCTTGGTCGTCTGTGGCGTTGGCAGATATCACGTTAATGTCCATAAGGTCACATATTTGCTGGTTTAGCCCGGCACGCACAAGGCTGTCGGCGGTTACGGCACCTATGAGTTTGCGGTCCTCGTCTATTACATAGCAGGTGTAAATTGTTTCCTTGTCTACACCTGAGGTACGTATCGTGCTTAGTGCGTCTTTAACGGTCATGTGTGGGGAAAGTTCTACAATTTCTGTGGTCATGACACTACCGGCAGAGTCTTCTGGGTAGTCTAGTAAGCGGTCAACCAATGCGCCTTTTTCGGAGCTTACTTGGTCTAGTACATATTTGCCCACGTCTTCTGGCACATCTTCTATAAAGTCTACTATGTCGTCTACTGGTAGTTCGTTCATTATGCCTACAACTTCGGCATCGTTTAGGCCCTCTACCAGCATCTGCTGCTTTTCTGGGGATACATAAGAAAAAACATCTGCGGCAAAATCATCGTCGTCTATTAACCTTAGTGCGGCTATGGCTTTATCGTCGGACAACTGTTCCAATGCATCTGCTATGTCCACTGCGTTCATTTGGGCAAACGTCTCGCGTAGTTTTTTGTTATCCAGTGGGGATTGGTTTAATAACTCAAGTATATTTTCCATATGAATCTCCTTCCTTTACCCCCTACAGCCCCGGCAAAATTAGTCGCGCAATTGAGAAATATAAAAATAGTGATACAACATCCAAAAGTGTTTTGATAATAGGTGCGGCCATTACCGCCGGGTCAACTTTTACTTTTTTTGCAGCCATTGGCAACAAACAACCCAGAGATTTGGCCAACACAACAACCACCATAAGCGTGAGTGATACCGCTATTGTAAGCAAAGGGTTGCGCGGGCCGGTTATTGCCACACGTATGGCATTGGCAATACTTAGCCCAAGGCCGCAAAGCAGTGCTACACGTATCTCGCGCCACCATGCAGTAAGCAGATTTTTAACAGCAATTTCGTTGAGCGCCATACTGCGGATTATTAGTGATGATGTTTGCACACCAGCATTGCCGCCGGTATCCATAAGCATTGGAATAAACGGTATAAGCGCCGGCAACACAGCCATTGCATCCTCAAAACCAGTTAGTATCGTCTCTGTAAAAATAGCCGCAAACATCAAAATCATCAGCCAACCTATCCGCTTAAACGATAATCTTATTACACCAGTCTTTAGATAAGGGTCTGCGTCATCTGACGGCATTATACCGGCCATCATTTCGAAGTCCTCTGTGGCTTCTTCTTCAACAATTTCTACTACATCGTCTACGGTTATTATGCCCACCAGCCGGTTTTCGCTATCCACTATTGGCAGCGATAGTAGGTCATACTTGCCAAATAAAGCTGCCGCTACTTCTTGGTCGTCTTGGGTTTGGGCGCTTATTACCTGACGGCGCACCAAGTCGCCTACACGCTGGTGTTCACGGGCAAGTAGCAAGGTTTTTAGAGAAATATATCCTACTAGTTTTTTATCGCGGCGTACTACATAGCAGGTATGCAGGCCGTGCACCCTGGTCTTGCGCATCTGCTCGAAGGCTTCCATTACTGTTAGGTCTTCACCCAGTGCCATAAACTCTGTGGTCATTATGCTACCCAAAGAGTCGTCTGGATATTGCAATAGCTGGTTAATGGTTGCGCGCCGCTCTGTTGTGACGTTTGCAAGTACTTTGGTTACTACGTTTGCGGGCATTTCTTCTATAAAGTCTACGGCATCGTCCATAAAAAGGCCGTCTATTATTGTACCGGCTTCTGTACCGGTTAGAGTCTCTACTATTATCTGTTGTTTTTCTGGATTAATGTGTGCAAAAACATTGGCTGCTATGTCTTTTGGTAGCATCCGAAAGATTTGGATAGCTTGTTCACGGCCCAGGTCATCAAAGATATCGCCAATGTCTACGATGTTCATACTGGATAACGAATCGCGGATTGCTATTAACGGGATGGGGTTTTGGACTATAAGGGCCATTACTTTTTCTTTTGTATTTTTCATAGGCGCCTCCAGAGATTAATTGTCAAAACGCGAAAGCTTATTTTTATTATGTTATCACTTTTTAACAGTTACGCAAAATTTTTGTGAACAACGTTGACTAATACTGCTATCTACATTATTCTTCTGCAAATAAGAACCTGTGTTCAATAACCGCAGCGACGAATGGGAATGCTGATATTTCGCCAATCAAGGCGTGTCCGATGCAGCTTGCCCATAAAGGCAAGCAAGGAGGGCACAACGAAGAGTGGCGGAAAATCAGCGTTTTCAGGCGGCGTTGTGCTTATTGAATACAGGTTCTAAATCCAAAAGAGGTGGCTCTATGAAATATTTAACCGTTAACCAAATCCGAGACAAATTCTTGGATTTTTTTATTGCCAAAGGTCATACATTTTTACCCAGTTTCCCATTAGTACCTCAAGATGATAACAGCCTACTGCTAATAAACGCCGGTATGACCCCCATGAAAAAATTTTTCACAGGCCAAGAAACCCCGCCATCTAAACGGGTGGTCACCTGCCAAAAATGTGTGCGTACTGTGGATATAGATGATGTGGGAAAGAAAGCGCGGTATGTCTCGTTCTTTGAAATGCTGGGCAATTTCTCTTTCGGGGACTATTTCAAGGCCGAAGTTATCCCGTGGGCATGGGAGTTTTATACAAAAGAATTGGCCATCCCTGTAGATAAGCTATATATTTCTGTGTATGAAGAAGATGACGATGCATACAATATCTGGCACGATAAGATGGGCCTCCCGCCGGAGCGTATTGTGCGCTTGGGTAGAGAAGATAATTTCTGGGAGCATGGTGCTGGCCCTTGCGGCCCCTGTTCCGAATTTTATTTTGATTTAGGGGTCGAGTTTGGCTGTGATGACCCTGACTGTGCCGTGGGTTGCGACTGTGACCGGTATATGGAGATAGGCAACCTGGTTTTTATCCAGTCTAATAAAGATGAAAGCGGCAATTATACGCCCATGGCCACCACAGGTATAGATGTAGGCCTGGGGCTAGAGCGGATTGCCATGGTCTTGCAGGGTGCGGCATCGGTTTACGAAATTGATAATATGAAAGATATCCGCAACCATGTACTGCAACTGGCAGGACGTAAGAGCATTTCCGGGCCGCTGTCGATATCTGCTAACATAGTTGCAGATCATGTACGAGCAGTGTCTTTTATGGCGGCGGATGGTATACAGCCATCCAACGAGGGGCGAGGCTATGTGCTTAGGCGTATGCTGCGCAGGGCAGTACGTCACGCACAAGCTCTTGGGCTTACGGGCACGTTTATCGCTAGTACTGCCAAAAAGGTTATAGACACCCATTCACATGCATATCCAGAACTTCTAGAAAAGGCCGATCATATTCAATTGCAATTGGCTCAAGAAGAAAAACGATTCCTAGAAACCTTGGATACTGGTATGAATTTATTGCAAAAACATATCGACGCATTGGTCAAAAATGGTGAGACGGTTCTCTCTGGTGCGGATGCGTTCAAGCTTTATGATACTTTCGGCTTCCCGCCGGATCTTACCCGGGAAATACTAGAAGAATCTGGGTTGAGCATGGATATAGACGGTTTTACGGCTGAAATGGAAAACCAAAAAAACCGTGCAAGAGCTGCCAGAGGAGCAAGCACCTACATGGGCGCTGATGAGACGATATACAACAAACTACCACCGGGCTTGCCAACAAAGTTTTGTGGATATGATACTCATACATGCGAAGCGAAAGTGCTGGCGATATTATGCAACGGAGAGTTGACCAATAGCGTAACCACAAACGATGCGAACGGCACGCCCATAGCTATCGTGCTAGATAATACGCCATTCTATGCCACATCTGGCGGCCAAAAAGCCGATACCGGCGTCATAGTAACAGCCGGCACAGATGCAGCACTAATAGAAGCGGCTAAAATGCAAATCATAATCGAGGACTGCCAACAAGTAATAGGAAACAACACCGCCCACATGGGCCTACTAAAATCCGGCACAGTGGCCGTGGGGCAAACCGTGACCGCCACCATTGCCATGACTCGCCGAGTATTTACCATGCGCAACCACTCCGCAACTCATCTGCTACAAAAAGCCCTGCGTGAAGTATTGGGCGGCCATGTAGAACAATCCGGCTCGGAGGTAGGCCCTGACCGTCTCCGCTTCGACTTCACCCACACCGCCCCCCTAACCCCAGACGAGCGCAGTCAAGTTGAAGCCCTGGTAAACGATAAAATCCTGCAAGGTCTGCCCATTACGGTAGTAGAAACCACCCCAGAAGAAGCCCGCAAAAAAGGCGCACTGGCCCTATTTGGTGAAAAATACGGCGATACCGTGCGCATGGTAGACATGGGCGGCTACAGTGTGGAGCTTTGCGGCGGCACGCATGTAGAAACCACCCAGGCTATTGGCCCCTTCAAACTAATATCCGAAAGCGGTATTGCCGCAGGTGTGCGCCGCATAGAAGCAACAACAGGCAACAATGCCCTGGCCCTATACCGGGAGGCATCTGCCACCGTAGCCACAGCCGCAGATATGTGCAAGGTCAACCAAGCAGACTTGCTAGAGCGCTTGCAAACTCTTTTGACAGAAAATAAACAGCTAAAAAAAGAGGCTACCCGCAAAAGCGCAGAAGCATCCAAAGAACAACAAGAAACTATAGCAGCAGACCTAATCACAAATGCTGAAACACATAACAATTTCAAACTTATAACCACCCGGTTAGACGGCTACGACATAGAAGCCATGCGCCAACTATGCGACCAATTGCGCGCCAAGATAACTTCCGGCTGCCTGTTATTGTGCGGTGTTAATACCGAAACCGGTGCAGCACAATTTCTTGCAAGTGCCACAGATGACGCAGTAAAAAGTGGCATACACTGTGGCAACCTAGTAAAAGAAGCCGCCACATATTGCGGCGGAGGCGGGGGTGGGCGGCCCAACCACGCCCAGGCTGGCGGTAAGGATGCAAGCAAGGCCGATGCGGCGCTTATGGCTGGGCTTGCCAAGATGAAAGAGATGCTTGGCTAAGAACTTATAGCAATTCCCCCTTTAAACGGTCCCGTCCGAGACGAAAATAGCGGACGCATCAACGCTTTTTCGGCGACAGACGGGGCCGATTTAAAGGTGAATTGCTATATATACAATAGACTTCATAATAAAAGCGGCCAAAACATAGTCAAATATGTTTTGGCCGCTTTTTATTCCGCTATAACTCGACAAAAATTGCCATCAACCCATATATAACAAGCGCAAGCCCTGATAATACATGACTTAACACAACAGGCATACGCTTTACAAAGTTGGTCCTTGCTAAAACGAATGACAACGACGAATAAGCAAAGTGTGCAAATGCTACAACAATTGGAATTATAAAAGTTGAGTAAGGTGCAAAAACAATTGTGACCCCCATTGTGATGAGCATTGCTTCAATGCTCATCACAAGCCCAACCAAGACAATTGCTTTCAAGGAAGCACTTTCTCCCGCTTCACCCCTACGGCGCTTGATATACTCGCAAATAAAATACTGCACAATTGTCCAAACCCCAAGGGTGATAAACGCAAGCCCAACTATGATATCCGGGTCAAAAGGTATATACTCGTAAACCCGCCCTGCTATAAAATAGCCAATAATACATAGCCCAAGAAGAAACATGTTAATCACCGCAAGGTACAAAAACTTGCATCCCTTTTGCAACCCCAGCGAAAGCCCAATAAAAAACGCATCCACCGATACAATTAGCCCAGATAAAACTTGCATAACGCCTACCCCCACACAATATGTTAGTTTAAGGAAACTTATTTTCCTAACGCTAACATATGCCAACTTGTCAAGACTTGTTACACTCGTCTTAAAGCTCAAGGGGTGAGTCAAATAAAACAAGACAAAAAATTTTATACCTTAAAAGGCTACGCGCTACTGGAAGCCAACGCCATAACATCATCAATGGAAGATTATTTAGAAATGGCGTACCGTATCCACACAAGCGGTGCGGACATTAGAATTGGCACGCTTGCCGAAAGCCTGAATGTCAAACCATCCTCTGCAACAAAGATGGTAAGCAACCTCAAAAAAGAAGGCTTGGTGAGTTTTGAAAAATACGGTCATATAAAGCTCACAAGTGCAGGTATCGAGCTAGGAAAATACTTGGTTTTTAGACACGAGACCCTGCACAAATTCTTATGCTATATAAACCAGTCGCAAAATGAGCTGGAACAGGTCGAAAAAATTGAACATTTTATTAACATAGAAACTGTCATGAATATCAAAAGGCTGTTAGACAGCTTGGCATATTAATTGAATTGACACCACTCATCAAAAATAGTACCATGCAAATGCCCCCGCTTGTTGCCATATATAGCGAGTTAATCCGCTATCAATGACATAGACGGGGGTTTATAAAGTACATAGGAGGTGGCATATGCAGTTTACGTTCAAGCGGTACGAGTATAAGTACCTTGTAACATGCACCCAAGCCAAGGCTATAACTGCTACCTTGTTAGAATATATGGTCCCCGACCGGTACGATACATATTGGGTCCAAAATTTATATTATGACACCCCCAATTGGGATGTTATTACCAAATCCATGGAAAAACCATTGTACAAGGAAAAATTGCGCCTACGCTGCTATGGCATACCAGATGATACAAGCAATGTATTTCTTGAACTAAAGAAGAAGTATAACGGCGAAGTAAACAAGCGCCGGGTAGCACTACCCATATCATCATTAGCACAGCCATTACTGGACGTGCTGGCAAATGAAAATAACCAGATTGCCCGCGAGCTGGCTTTTTATATGCACACCAACCCGGTAGCAGAAAAGCTATTTATCGCTTTCCTTCGTACGGCATACTCTGGGATAGAAGACGAAGGCTTGCGCGTTACTTTTGACAATGGTATCCGTTATAGGCACGACATGTTAGACTTTTATAACCCAGAGGAAGGGCGGGTAGTCCTTCACGAGGATTATCAAGTGATGGAAATAAAAACACGGACCAGTATACCCCTGTGGCTAAGCCACTTGCTTAGCAAAAGCGGTATTTACAAAACATCATATTCAAAATATGGCACATGCTTTACAGACGCAAAGCTTACTGCCATATTGCATACAGAAAGGTGATGAAAAAATGCTTGAGACATTGGCAAGCAGCATAACCACAGGCGAGATGTCGATGGCCTTGGCCTTAGCAATATGTACATTTGTATCTCTTGTTTTGGGGTTGGGTGTTGCCGGGGTATACAGGTATAAAAGCGCGTATAGTCAGGGCTTGGCTACAACACTTGTACTAATGCCAGCGCTTGTGCAGATAGTAATAATGCTTGCAAGCGGCAATATAGGCGTTGGGGTTGCCTTGGCTGGGGCGTTTAGCCTAATACGCTTCCGCTCTGTGCCGGGCAATGCACGGGATATCGGGCATTTATTTTTGTCAATGGGGTTGGGCTTTGTCACGGGATTGGGGTACCTGTTGTTTGCGGTTATGTTCCTTATAATAATTGGCGGTGCGAGCTTGATACTAACCGCATCCCAGTTTGGCCGTGGGGAGTTTAATTATCGTATGCTTCGCATTAAGATACCAGAAAACTTGGACTATGATGGCTTATTCGATGATATTTTAGCGAAGTACACAACCAGCTACGAGCTTGATAACGTAAGAACCACCCAAATGGGCAGTTTGTACGAGCTATCTTACACGATACGTTTAAAAACCACCTCTATACCCAAGGCATTTATAGACGAGCTTCGCGTACGCAACGGCAACTTGAGCATACTACTAGGGCGTGGGCAGCGGGATATGGGGGATTTATAGAAATATCCGCACAGCGGGTTTTGGGGTGTCACTACTTGGCACTCATACATATAATGGCACCAGTGAAATATAATGGAGTGGTGCTGATGTTTTTGTATTTGTTTGGAGCCGCCGCGTTGGCATTTTCGGTGTCATTGGACGCATTTGCGGCTTCTTTTGCGTATGGGTGCAACAAAATTAAGATACCTATATTGTCGGCAATGATAATTAACCTGATATGTACGGCCTCTATAGGGCTGTCTTTTTTATTTGGCTCTGCGTTGTCTCAACACCTCCCTGGGTGGGTTGCGGTTGGTTTGTCATTTTCTATCTTGCTTATAATAGGCATTACAAAGCTGCTTGACTCTATAACAAAGTCCATCATACGCAAACATTCAGACATAAACAAAGAAATCAAGCTGTCACTGTTTAATTTTAAACTAATACTTAGGCTTTATGCTGACCCTGAAGTTGCAGATGTAGACGCATCTTTATGCATTTCATCCAAAGAAGCAGTTGTCTTGGCGGTGTCTTTGTCATTGGATGGTTTTGCGGTAGGGTTTGGCGCAGCACTGTTTGGGTTTAATATCTGGGCTATTATATTGTTTTCTTTATTGGCCAATGGGCTGGCTTTGTGGCTGGGCAGCTTGCTTGGTAACAAAGCCGCCAAAAACCTACGCTTTAACATCTCGTGGCTGGCAGGTGTTATTTTGGTTGGCCTTGCGTTTATGCAACTACTATAAAACCCACGACGCGACCGCCGCGTCCCAAGCTTTGTTACTTACAGGCTGCGTGGTTTCACCCATTTTTTGCGCTGTTTCTACTACGTGTATGACAAAGGGGGAAAAATAGTCTTTACCTGTTGCCAATTCCATTTTCATTATTTTGCTCCACTCAGGTGCATAAGCTGTAAAGCCGGATGTATCAAACCCTTTGCTTGCAAGACTCAAGTCGTACTCTACCCGCCTCTCTGTCACAGTTTGTACCGAGCCGTCTATTGTTAAAATTGTATACGATGCCCTTGTATCCCAATTAAGCGGCTCCCCACACGAGCCGGGGTTAATAAACAACCGCCCTTCATATTCCATATGAAACTGCAAGTGATTATGCCCAAACAAGTATATCCCCTTGGGCATTGCATGTATTTCCTCTAAAGCTTGTGGACATGCCAACAGCATGTCCCGCCCACGAGCCAGATACTCGTCGTGCGAAAATAGCGCGGTTTCCATATAACTGCGAAAGTGAATAGAATGAAAAAGCTCAATACTAGGCGAGCGATAGAAAAGCCCCATAGCGTGGGCAAGGTGGATATGTGTTTCACCGTCTGCAATTGATATTTTACTTGGCAGGGCTAGTAAGTACTTCAAGTTTTCTTGCGAAAGGGAGCGATAACCCCAGTATACAGGCTTATATTGCTCGCTTGTAAAGTCTTGTACGTTACGCTCGTACAAGTCAACAAAGTATCCTTCACCATTGCCGCAGATGACAGTGGCGGGTTTTAATTCTCGTATTTCGTCAACTACTTCATTGCCATATGGGAAGCTGCTTGCGTAGTCGCCTAACAACAAGTACATATCTACCCCTTGGGCCTTAGCATCTTCTATTACCGCTTTAAACGCGTGGTAGTTACCATGTATATCAGAAATAATTGCGTATTTCACTTTATATTCCCCTCTCGTGAGTTAGTACTGGGTTTTGATACTATTGGTAAAGGTGATAATATAAACCCAGGTAAAAATTGACGCGCGCCTATCATACCAGTAAAATACCAGCAATGCAGCAATGATATGCAAAGGAGACAGCTACCTATGACCAAACCTATAACCACATCTGACCTACCAAACTACACCCGCGGAGAAGAGCGGTTTAATATGATAACCCACATAGTCGGCGGCGGTTTGGGGCTGGTTGCTATGTTGGCCTGTGTAATTGTTGCAGGTTTAAACGGCAATGGCTGGGGTATAACCAGCGGTATTATTTACGGTTTTACCGTCATCTTGCTGTTTACAATGTCCAGCATCTATCATGGGCTTCATATTGGCTTACCCAAACGGGTGTTTCGGATACTTGACCACTGTACGATATATATACTAATTGCAGGGACTTATACGCCTATATTGTTAAACAGGTTTCGCATGATATATCCTTTAGACGCATGGCTTGTTTTTGGGGTGATATGGGGGCTTGCTGTTATTGGTATCACGCTTACTGCTATTGATAGGAAGCGCTTTTCGGTGTTTGCACTGGTATGTTACCTTGGGATGGGTTGGATGGCGGTTTTTAGGATACGCCGGCTGGTGGAAGTATTGGGCGCGCCTTTCTTTATACTTATCCTTATAGGCGGTGTGCTGTATACAGTTGGTGTACTGTTTTATGCAATGGGCAAGCGCAAAAAATATATGCATTCTATATTCCACTTATTTGTGATAGCGGCTTCTATTTTACATTCGGTGGCTATTGCCACTTTCGTCATGGCAGTGTAGGTTAGAAACTGTATTCGACTTCAAAAATTATTTTAATACGGGGGTACTTAAGATGGCAAAAATCACGTTTATGGGCGCAGGGAGTACAGTCTTCGCCCGCAATGTACTGGGCGACGCGCTTTGCTCGCCGGTATTGGCCGATAGTGAAATAGCCTTATACGACATAGACGGCCAGCGGCTAAAAGAAAGCGAAGTCATTGTTGGAGCTATCAACCAGGGGCTGGGTGGCAAAGCCAAAATTAGCGCGTACTTGGGCGTAGAAAACCGCAAAGCCGCACTCAAAGGCGCAGACTTTGTCATAAACGCCATCCAGGTAGGGTTGTACGAGCCATGTACAGTTATTGACTTTGAAGTGCCAAAAAAATATGGCCTACGGCAAACCATAGCGGATACATTGGGCATAGGCGGCATAATGCGCGGCCTACGCACCATACCAGTAATGGCCGACTTTGCCCGTGACATGGAAGAAGTCTGCCCAGATGCATGGTTCCTAAATTACACCAACCCCATGTCCATACTATGCGGGTACATGCAGCGCTACACAGGCATCAAGACTTTGGGGCTATGCCACAGTGTGCAGGGCTGCTCTAAGTGGTTGTTAAAAGATTTAGGGATGGACGACAAAATTGAAGGCCGCCGCGAAATGATAGCCGGCATTAACCACATGGGTTGGCTGCTAGAGTTAAAAGACAATAGCGGCATAGACCTATATCCAGAAATCAAGCGCCGTGCCGCCGCTAAAAATGCCGAAGGCAAGCATCACGACATGGTACGCTACGAATATATTTCAAAGCTTGGCTACTACTGCACAGAATCAAGCGAGCATAACGCCGAATACAACCCATGGTTTATAAAACAGCGGTATCCGGAACTTATAAGCAACTTTAACATCCCCCTAGACGAATATCCCCGCCGCTGCATAAACCAGATTGCAGCATGGGAAAAAGACTACGAAAACCTAGCCGCCACAGCCTCATCCAAGCCACACAAGCGCAGCACCGAGTATGCATCCTATATAATGGAGTCCATGATCACAGGCACCCCAATAAAAATAGGCGGCAACGTACTCAACAGCGGCGGCCTAATACAAAACCTACCCAAAGAAGCCTGTATAGAAATACCCTGCATGGTTGACAACTACGGCGTAAACCCCTGCTATGTAGGCACCCTACCAGTACAACTAGCCGCCATGAATATGACCCACATAAATGTACACCTAGTAGCCATAGAAGCAGCAATAACCCTAAAAAAAGAACACGTCTATCAAGCCGCAATGCTAGACCCACTAACAGCCGCCACCCTAAGCCTAGACGACATATGCGCAATGGTAGACGACCTAATAAAAGAACATGGCAACTGGCTACCAAAATATAAATAAACGCGCGAAGCGCACCCCGCAACGCACTTTCGCCACGCCAGGGCGGGCGACCGCAACGCAGTGAGGAAGCGAGGACGGGCTTTGCCCGCCGCAGCGGCGGGGGTTTGGGGGCAGCGCCCCCATTTAAAAAGGAGGTAATTACATGTTAAAAACCAACGCAGACAAGCTACCAATCATGTCCGTAGCCGGGGTTGTATGGCACCCCAAGTTTGGCGGGCGAGCTCGCATTAATGTAGACGGCCAGGCATACTTTTTACCAGCCACAGGCGGGATAGTCTACAACGTAAAAATAGGTGACCCTTGCCTAGGCTGGGCCGCAGACCATCTAGAGCCTGGGGTTTCTACCCGTCACAAAGACAACGACCACAATGGCTCATACCAGATGCTTAGCTGCATAGGCAACGAAGCCACAGTAAAAAGCGGCGACGCAAAAGGCGAAAAGGGTTTTGTAACCGGCAAGCACGGCGGGTGTGACCATGTAATCATCCACTTCCCTCAAGAAACGTTAGAAAAACTTAGCGTAGACGACAATATTGGTGTAAAAGCCATTGGCCAGGGCATGAAACTTCTAGATTATCCAGACATCTTGCTAAGAAACATGTCCCCCACCCTTCTAGAAAAAATGAACATAAAAGAAGCCGACGGCAAGCTAAAAGTAGGCGTAGCCAAGATAGCCCCTGCCGCAATAATGGGCTCTGGCCTTGGTGCGGGCAGCTCCGCTTCTGGCGATTATGATATCACCCTTTTTGACGAAGGTATCATGAAAGAATACGGCCTGGGAGACCTTCGCTTTGGCGATATAGTAGCCATACAAGACGCAGACAACCGCTATGGCTACAGCTACCGTACGGGGGCGTGCTCTATTGGTGTTATTGTTCATGGCGAGTGTTTTGGCAGTGGGCACGGGCCCGGGGTTGCCACGCTTATCACATCCAAGCTGCCTATGATTGAGCCGTTTATCGACGATAAAGCCAACTTGGCAAATTTCTTTCTATAAATTGTAAAATAACCAACAGAAGCTGTATTCATACCTGACCAAAGCATTGCTGGCAGAGTTGAATACAGCTTCTTTATATTATGGGGCTATGCCTAAGGAGATACACATGGATATTGATATTTCGCTTGTTCCTGCAGGGAAGAAGCATGTCTTAAGAAACATGCTAGAACTCTATTTTTATGATTGCTGCGAGTTTGATGACGAAGAAGACAGTCTGGAGTTAAACGAAGCCGGCCTATATGGGTACCGGTATCTAGATTATTATTGGAATGAAGATGACCGTTATCCATATATTGTAAAGGTCAACGGCAACCTCGCAGGTTTTTCATTAATTAGGACGCTAGGTCATGAGCCATTAACCTTTTCTATATCTGAATTTTTTGTCATGAAAAAATACAGGAACATAGGCATAGGGGCCGCTATGAGTACAAAAATGTTTGAGCTGCACAAAGGCAAATGGATAATAAATACACCCATCAAGAACATAACAGCTCAACATTTTTGGAGGAAGGCAGCAAAAAACGCCTCATTGGGCGTATATGACGAATATCTGATAGACAATGGCAGACGTATGGAGTGGGGATTTGATAATTCTGGCTGTTGCGGTATTAACGCAAAATAATTCGAAATTAGTCCCGCCTGTCGCCCGTTACTGGGGAAACGCGTGATACGTTCGCGATTTTCGGCTCGGGCGGGACTGTTTCACATTTATAGTCAGATCCATTAATTGTTTATTTTGATTATACTCATCGTACCCTGTGACCCGTTAAATTTCAAATGAGGCAGGGTTATATGGCCAGTATTGTATGGCTTTAACGCTATCGTTTCTGTAGTATTTGGCAATACCATTGTAATAAACGTTCCACTGGCGGTATTGCCATCATGCAGCACCATGCCTGTCATCATTGGGGTAGTGTCGGAGTAATAACGTATATCGGTCACGCCAACAGCGTGCAACACATCTACAGTCCATGTAACTAAAAACACACCCGGGTGCAATGTGATAGTCCCATCCATGTTATTAACAATAACACCATCATCTTTAAAAGTCCTGGTATGGAACGGGATTGGGGTACCTGCGCTAATTGTTGGCGTATCACCAGATACTTGTACATATCCAGACCAGAATGTTGTGCTGCACACACCAGACGGGCCTATTGGCCCCTGTGCACCTGTTGCACCTTGTATTCCTTGTGGCCCTTGTATCCCCTGTGGCCCTGTTGCACCAGTCTCGCCCTGTATTCCTTGTGGCCCTGTTGCACCTGCTATGCCCTGTGGCCCTTGTGGCCCCGCTGCGCCTGTCTCGCCTTGTATCCCTTGTGGACCTTGTGGACCTGTTGGCCCGACAATTTAAACACAACGCCTAATCATGGTACTCTGACTGTTGTTTGCAACATACTCGACAATACGCTTGTATTGGTCATCGAAGTTTAATTTAATTTCAACCGTGCCATTGTCATGTAACAATATGATGTCGATTAAATCAACCAGCAATTCACGGTTCAACTCCAATATACTCTTATGCTTTAAAAAGGTTTGAAAGTAAGAATTTTCGGC
>Ga0123355_10000879_pt1 | contig 41537 bp, 154 predicted proteins | sample TergutEmb28metaG_3_FD_89872 | JGI IMG/M metagenome (GOLD analysis project Ga0123355, IMG submission 89872) | Embiratermes neotenicus P1 segment gut microbial communities from Petit-Saut dam, French Guiana - Emb289 P1 | ecosystem: Host-associated > Arthropoda: Insects > Digestive system > Gut ...
CCAATATATTAACATCATCGGCATAAGCCAGAAGCTGGTGTGTACCATTTAATTTCAAGCGATCCTGGTTTACCTGAACCCTCATAATGGCATACTCCAAGGCAAAGTTGAAAAACAATGACGATAGAGCATCTCCCTGTTTCAAACCATTCCTAAAAGAAAACATGTCAGACAAAATCTTGCCTACACGGACTCTAATATACGTTTCAGTCAGACATATTTTTATTAAATTTACAATTTTCTTGGAGACCACAAACTCAATAAGAATATTATACAAGACCTCCCTCCTAACTGAATCATAAGCGTTCTTAAAATATTTGGTGGTTGTAGCGGAGGGAAAGCTGCAGCTTGGAATATACAGTCTAGATGGGACGGTGATATTGAAGTTGGTATTCAAGAAAAAATTGAGGTGGGTACAATGAATGGACTGGTCTCTCTGAGCATATAGACAAGTGGTGGGCTGTTGTGAGCAGGGTAATGAACATTTGGGTTTGCAAAATGAGGGGAATTCCCTGACTATTTGAAGAAATATCAGCTTCTTTAGAAGGACTTCTGTGCACGCAGTCAGTCAGATACTTACTGCCTGGAACTGACTGACAGTTTACTGCAACAAGCAGTGTGTCTATCCACACACAACCAACTGTATTACCGCATTATGAACAGCAACCATTCAGTCAGTAGCACCAACACCACACACTTTCCACTGTACACTGTCTGTCGGTACAGTGAAAAGCTGCTGCACTGTACAGTTTGTTCTGTTCTGTCAGTTCCATCAGCAGCAGTAACACTGTGGCAGTAAACAGTGTTGCTGTGTAAGTGAACTGGCGAAATTTGAGGTTCTTATGAAGAATACCGTCTGGTGCGGAGTGACGTCACAGCTGTGTGACACTGTGCAACTGAGTGGCTGCCTCTGTAAAAATGTTCCTGAATATTCATCCACCGTTAAAAGTACATTCGCTATAAACACTGTTATTGTGGTTGCAATCAGCCACATATTAAATGTAGTTTACTTGAACAGTAATGAATGTTCTGGCAGTACCTGTGGTTGCAATGGAGAGATATTAATCAAAACTCACAATTTTCAATGGAGCCACACCTCCACAAAAGATGCAAATATGGTTGTGATAGGTATGTAACTAACAGCAACTGCATAAAAATGTGATCTTCAATCGGAGGGGACACTGACAATTCATATCTGTCAGTTCACAACCGTTTGCTACAAATGTATATTTTACAACGAACCGTCAATAATTAAGGCCAAATTTCTGGCAGAGGAATGCAACTTGTTGTGTGAATCTTGGCTTCTGTTGGAGGGAAATTTTGAAAACTCGTGTTCCTCACGGCACAAGTCACCATTAAACTGGGGTAGGTTTTATTGTGATTGGTCATATATTTACAGTTTCTTAAGAGAAATTAATTTTCTTCTATGATTCTCGGATTAAATGAATAGGATCTTCCTGAAAATCCACAGCTGTCTCCCCACACAAATAACCTGAAACTCCACACCACTTTCCCCATATACAATACACGGAAACTCCACACCTAACTCCCCACAAACAATAACCTACAACTCCAAAACTGCCTCCCGACACACAACAGATTGAAACCCTACAAATGTCTCCACAAACACAATAACCCAAAAATGCAAAATTTTCTACCCACACACAGTAACCAGAAACTCCACACATGTCTCCCCATACACAATTCCCTACAACTCCAAACCTGTTTAACCACACACAATGCCCTAAAAATCCACACTTCCCGCCCACACAATAACTTAAAACTACAAAATTTTCTACACTCAAATAATACCCTAAAAAAACGCAGCTGTCCCCACACATAATACCCTACAACTCCGCACCGGTCACCCCACACACAATAAATTACAAACACACACCTGTCTCACCACACACAATAACCTGAAATTCCACAAATTTCTTCCCACACAAAATAACTTAAAAACGCACACCTGTCTATAGACACACAATAATTTGAAACTACACACAAGTCTCCACACACTCAATATTCTGCAACTCCACTATTGTCTCCCCACACACAATAACCTGAAACTCCACTTTTGTCTCCCCACTCACATTATCCTACAAATTCACACCTGTCTCATCACACACAATAACCTACAAATCCACACTTATCTCACCAAACACAATAACCTAAACATCCACAAATCTCTCCCCACACAAAATTCCCTGAAATTACAACAACCGACACCCCACACACAATACGATGCAAATACCCAACTCTCTCCCAAAACAAAATACCCTGAATTTCCACACCTGTCTCCCCACACAAAATAAACTACAACTACAAAAATGTCTCCAGAAAATCAATAACCTGTAAAAACACAACTGTCTCCCAGCACACAATAACTTACAAATTAACAAATGTCTTCCCACACAGAATAATATACAACTACACACATGTCTCCCACAAAAAAAAACATAAAACTACAAACCTGAATCGCAACGCACAATAGCGTAGAGGTAAAATCCTGCCTCCCTACACACAATTGGATAAAATTCCACACATCTCTCTCCACACACAATACCCTACAATTCCACACCTGTATACCACACAAAATACCCTGTAAATAACACGTCTACCCACAAAGAATTTCCAACAAATCCACAATGGTCTCCCCACACACAGTACCCTGAAAATCCAAACTTGTATCCAAAAACACAATAACCTAAAACTAAAGAACTGTCTCTCCACACACAATAACCTGAAATTACACACTTGTCTCCCACACAAAATACCATATCAATTCACACCTGTCTCCCAACACAAAATACGATACAACACCAAACCTGTCTCCCCACAAACAAAACCTTCAAATTCACAGGGGTCTCCCACACACAATAACGTAAATTTCCACACCTCTCTCCCTACACACAATATCACAAAAGGGCACACCTGTCTCCCCAAACACAATACCCTGAAAATCCATTTCTACACACAATAGAGTATATATTCACACCTCTCTCCCCCACACAATAACCTGAAAAAAAACATTTGCCTCACACAAAAAATCCTACAATTCCACACATGTACCCACAAACAGTACCTTGAAGATCAACACTTGTAGCCCAAACACAATAACCCACAATTTACAGCCTGTCTCCACAAACACAATACCTTGAAACTCCACACCAATGTCCCAAAACAATAGGCTCCAAACACAAAAGTGTCTCCCCACAAACAATAACCTGAAAATCCAAAATTGTCTCCTCTCCCAAAATACCATACAAGTCCCCACATGTCTCCTCACACAGAATAAACTGAAACGCCACAAAAATCTACACTCAAACAATAACCTGAAAATCCACAATTGACTCCCCACACACAATACCCTGCAACTCCACAATAGCCCCCACACACAATACCGTAAAACCACACATATATCTCCCCACACAAAATATCCTGAAACACCAGATAGATCACACCACAAACAATACACTGAAACCCCACACAATTCTCCCCAATCACAATAGACTGAAACTTCCCACCTATCACCCCACACAAAATTAACTGAAAGCACACACCTATCTCCCCACTCACAATAAACCACAAACGCAAACATGTTTCCCCACACACAATATTCTTAAACTCCACACATGTCTCCCCACACACAATAACTACAACTCCACATCTGTCTCCCCACACACAATAACCTACAAATCCACACCTGTCACCCCACACACAATACCCTACAACACCACACCTATCTCCCCACAAACAATACTCTGAAATGGAAAAATTTTATCCCCACAAACAATAACAAAGATATTCCCAACTGTAACACACACACAATAACCTGAAAATCCACACATGTCTCCCCACACATAATGTCCTGAAACGCTAAACTTGTCTCCCCAGACATAATAAACTAAAACAACACGCCTGTCTCCACACCTAACAACCTACAACTTATCATATTTCTCCCCACACACAATATCCTACAATTCCAAAAGTGTCTCCGCACACACCATAACCTATAAATACCCACTTGTCTCCCACACAAAATACTCTATAATTCTACACATGTCCCCCCACACACAAAAACCTAAAAGTGCATAACTGTCTCCCCAAACATAATACCCCGAAACTACACATCTCTCTCCCCGCAAACAATACCAAGAATATTCACACATGTTTCCAACACACACTAATCTACAACTCCAACATGTCTTCCCACACAAAACAATATGAAACACCCACCTGTCTCCCCACACACAATACGATACAATTACACACAATTACCTACAACTCGACCCTTGTCTCCACATACATTGACAAACCTGCATACCAACACAAAATAACATAAAATGCCAAACCTGTCTCTCCACACACAGTAACCTGAAAATCCACACATACCTCCACACACTTCAACATGAAATCCACACCTGTCTTCGCACACACAATACCCTACAAATCCACACTTGTCTCTCCACACAAAATAACCTAAAACTACACACCTGTCCCCTACACAAAATATCCTGAAACTCCAAACGGGTTTCCCCAGCCACAATATCCTACAATTAAACAAATGTCTCTTCACACAAAATACCATAAAAATACAAACCTCTCTCACCACACACAATAACCTGACACTACAAGACCAGTCTCCTCACACACAATAAACCGATATTTCGCAACTGAATAACAAAAACATGAAACCCTACATTTAAAAAACTGACTCCCCAAACACAACAGCATACAACTCCACACAAAATTCCCCATTAACATGTCCCTACAAACACAGACTTGTGTCCCCACACACAACAGCCTGAAACTACACACCTTTCTCCTAACACACAATAACCTACAACTTCACACCTGTCTCCCCAAACAAAATAACCTGAAACTCCAAACCTATTACCCAACACACAATGCTCTAAAATTATTCACCTGGCTCCCTACACAAAATACCATAATAATACACACCTGTCACCCCCAAATAATACCCAGGATCTCCACACATCTCTCCCAACACACAAATCCCTACAACAAAAAATATTACTCCCCACAAAAAATAACCTACAATTTCAAACCTCTCTCCCCAAATATAATACCCTGAAATTCCACACTTGTCTCCATACACAAAATAACCCAAAACTTCAAAACTGTCTCCAAACACACAATAATCTGAGACACGTAAACTGCCTCCCAACACAAAATAACCTAAAAGTACACACCTGAATAAAAACACACAATAATTTTCAAATCCACACTCGTCTTCCAACACCAAATAACCTGCAAAAAATTCACACCTGTCTCCCCACACACAATGCACTAAAAATTCACACCTGTCTCCCCTCACACAAAACCCTGAAACTCCACACTTGAGTCGCAAAAACACAACAGCCTAAATCACCATACCGGTCTTCCCACACCCAATACCCAACTACTCAACACGTGTCTCCCCACACAAAACTTCCTGAAGCACCACACCTGTCACCACACACAATATAAACTACAAATCTATAACAGACTATCAAATTACAATATTCTACAAATACATACCTTGTCCCCACACACATTAGGTTGATGTTCCACACATCTATAAAAAAAAACAATACCCTATATTTGCACACCTGTCTTCATACACAAAAGGCCCTACATTTCCAAAACTGTCTCCCACACATAATATACAGAAACACATTTCCTGTCACAACACACAAAATAATCTGAAAATACACATATGTCCCCCACATAACATAACCTGAAATTCCACACCTGTCTCCCTAAACACAATACCCTGAAACTCCAAACCTGTCACCCTACACACAATACCCTAAAATCCACACTTGTCTCCCTACAAACAATAATCTGAATTTACAGACCTATCTCCACACAAACAGTAGCCTACAAATCCACACCTGTCTAGACACACACACAATACCCTGAAAAATACAAACCTGTCTCCCCACACACTGTAACCTACAACTCCACACCTGTCTAAGCACACACAATACCCTGAAATTCCATACCTGTCTCCCCACACAAAAAAATTGAACTAGACACCTGTCTCCCTACACACAATACCCTGAAACTACACAATTGTCTCCGCAAACAAAATAAACTACTAGTCCACACATGTCTCCCCAAAACACAATACCCTACAACTCCACACATGTCTCCACACACACAAAACAACCTAAAACAACACACCTGTCTCGCTACACACAATACCCTGAAATTCAAAACATGTCTCCCCACACACTGTACCCTAAAACACCACACAAGTCTAACCACACACAATATCATGAAACTCCACACCTGTCTCCCTACACACAAAATCCTGAAACTCCACACCTGTCTCCCTACACACAATAACCTGAAATTCCACACATGTCTCCCCACTCACAATACCATAAAAGTACACACCTGTCTCCCAACACACAATACCCTACAACACCACAACTGTCTCCACACACACAATATCCTACAACTCCATACCTCTCTCCCCACACACAATACGATAAAACACCACACATGTCTCCCCACACACAGTACCCTGAAATTGCACACCTGTATCCCCACACAGAGTACCCTACAACTCCACACCTGTCTCCACACACACAATAACCTGAAACTCCAAACCATTCTCCCCACACACTGTAAGCTACAATTCAACACATTTCTACCCACACACAATACGCTGAAAATCCACACCTGTCTCCCTACACAAAGAAGCTTGAAAATGCACACCTGACTCCCTAAAGACAATATCCTCAAACTCCACACCTGGCTCTCCACACACAATATCCTACAAGTCCACAACTGTCTCCTCACACACAATAATATACAACACAAAACCAGTCTCCCCACACAAAATACCCTACAACACCACACCTCTCTCCCCACACACAATAATCTACATGTCCACACTTGTCTCCCCACACAAAATACGCTACAAGTTCACACCTATCTCCCCACACACAATAACCTACAACTCCACACCTGTCTCCCCACACACAATATCCTACAACTCCACACCTGTATCCCCACACACAATAACCTACAACAGCACTCTTTTCTCCCCACACACAATAGAATACAACTTCACACTTCCCACCCCACACACAATACCCTACAACTCCACACTTCCCTCCCCACACACAATACCCTAAAAGTCCACAAATGTCTCCCCACACAAAATACACTAACACTACAGACCTGTCTCCCCACACACAATAACCTAAATCTTCTCACCAGTCCCCCACACAGAATAATCTACAATTCCACACCTGACTCCCTACACACAATACACTACAAGTCCACACCTGTCTTCCCACACACAATAACCTACAGCTACACACCTGATTCCCCTCACAAAATACCCTAAATTTCGACCCCTATATCACAACACAGAATACCCTAAACCTACACACCTGTCTCCCCACACACAATACCCTACAACTCCACACCTATCTCCCCACACACAATAACCTACAAGTCCACACCTGTCTCCCCAAACACAATACCCTACAACTCCACATTTTTAAACCTACACAATACCCTAAAATTCCACCCCTGTCACCCAACACACAATAACCTACAACTACACAACTGTCTCCCCAAATACAATACCCTACAAACCCACACCACTCTCCCCACACATAATAACCTACAAATCCACAACTCTCTCCCCACACACAATACCCTACAACTCACCACCTGTCTCCCCACACACAATACCCTACAACACCACACCTGTCTCCCCACACACAATACCATAAAATTTCATACTTGTCTCCCCACACACAATAACCTACAATTCCACACATGTCTCCACACACACAATACCCTACAGGTCCACACCTGTCTCTCCACACAGAGTAACCTACAACTCCACAAATTCATCCCCACACACAATAACATAAAAGACCACACCTGTCTCCCAACACACAATACCCTACAAGTACACACCTGTCTCAACACACACAATTACCTAAAATTCCACACCTCTCTCCCCACACACAATAACCTAAATGTCCACAAATTTCTCCCGACACCACAATAACCTACAAGTCCACACTTGCTCCCCACACACAATAACCTACATGTACACACTTGTCTCAACACACAAAGTTACCTAAAAGTCCACAATTCTCTACCCACAAACAATAACCAAAATGTCCACAAATTTCTACCCAAACCTCAATACCCTAAACGTCCACACATTCTCCCCACAAACAATAATCTACAAATCGACACATGTCTCAACAAACAATACCCTACATGTACACACCTGTCTCCCACACTCAAAACCCTACAAGTCCACACCTGACTCTCCACACAAAATAACCTACAACCTCACAAAAATCTCCCCACACACAATACCCTACAAGTCTAAACCTGTCTCCCCACACAAAACACCCTACAAATCTACACCTGTCTCCCCACACATAATACGCTACAAGTCCACACCTGTTTCCTCACACAAAATATTTTGAACCTCCTCACCTGTCACCCCACACACAATAACCTACATGTCCACGCCTGTCTCCCCACACACAAGACACAACTCCATACCTTTTCCACAGACACAATACCCTACACCTCACCACCTGTCTCACCACACACAATACCCTACATATCCACACCTCTCTCACCACACACAATAACCTACATCACCACACCTGTCTCCCCACACACAATACCCTAGAATAACATACATGTCTCCCAACACAAAGTACCCTACAATTCCAAAACTCTCTCACCACACACAATAACCTACAAATTCACACCTGTCTCCCCACACACAATAGCCTACAAGTCCACTCCTGTCTCCCCACACAAAATACCCTACATCTCCACACTTCACTCACCACACACAATAACCTAAAATTCAACACGTGTCACCCAACACACAATACCTAGAAGTCCACACCTCTCTCCCCACAAACAATATTCTAGAACTCCAAACCACTCTCCCCAAAAACAATACCCTAAAATTCCTCACCAGTCTCCCCACACACAATTCCGTAAATGTCCACACCTGTCTCCCTCACACAATACCCTACAAGTCCAAACATGACTCCCCACACACAATACCCTACATGTCCACACTTGTCTCCCCACACACAATACCCTACAAGTCCACACCTCTCACCCCACACACAATAACCTACAACTCCTCACCCCTCTCCCCACACACAATAACCTACAAATTCACACATTTCTCCACTAACACAATACCCTACAACCCCACACCTCTCTCCCCACAAACAATAAAATACAAGTCCACACCTTTCTCCCAACACACAATACCCTACAGCTCCAAACCTCTCGCCCCACACACAATACCGTAAAACTCCACACATCTCTCCACACAAACAATACTCTAAATCCGCACACCTGTATCACCACACACAATATCCTACAAGCCCACACTTGTCTCCCCACACACAATACCTTAAAACTTCACACATAAATCCCCACACACAATACCATACATGTCCACACCTGTCCCCCCACACAATATACAATACAAGTCCACCCATTTCTCCCCACACAAAATACCCTACAACTACACACCTGTCTCCCCACACACAATATCCTACAATTCCACACCGGTCTCCCCACACACAATACACTACATCTCCACACCTCTCTCCCCACACAAAATAAACTACAACTCCACACCTGTCTCCCCACAAACAGTACCCTAAAATCCACACCTGTCTCCCCACACACAATAAACTATAATTCCGCTCCTGTTTTTCCACAAACAATAACCTACATATCCACACCTGTCTTCCCACTCACAATACCCTACAATTCCACACCTCTCTCCCCACACACAATAACCTAGAAACCCACACCTCTCTCCCAACACACAATAACCTACAAGTCCACACTTTTCTCCCCACACAAAATAGCCTACATCTCCACACCTTTCTCCCCACACACAATATCCTACAACTCCACACATTTCTCCCCACACACAATAGGCTACAATTCCACACCTGTCTCCCCACACGCAATACCCTACATATCCACAACGGTCTCCCCACAAACAATAACCTACACGTCCCCACCTGTCTCCCACACACAATACCCTACATCTCCACAATTCTCACCCTATACACAATACCCTGAAATTCCACACCTGTATCCCTAAACACAATACCCTACAAGCCAACACATTTCACCCCTCACACAATAACCTACACCTCCACACCACTCTCCCTACACACATTTCTCTACAACACAACCCCTATCTCTCAACACACAATACCGTACAAGTAAAAACCTCTCTCCCCACACACAATAACCTACAATTCTACACTTGTCTCTCCACACACAATAACTTACATGTCCACAACGCTCTCCCCACACACAATACACTACAACACCACAACTCTCTCCCAACACACAAAACCTTACAATTCCACACTTGTCTCACCACACACAATACCCTACATGTCCACACCTCTCACCCCACACACCATACCCTACATCTCCACACCTCTCTCCCCACACACAATACCCTACAACAACACACATCTCTCCCCACACACAATAACCTACAAATCCACTTTTGTCTCACAACACACATAACTTACAAGCACACACCTCTCTCCCCACACACAATAAAATACAACTCCACACCTCTCTCCCCACACACAATACCCTACAACTCCACACATCTCTCCCTACACAAAATAACCAACAAATCCACACTTGTCTCACCACACACAATACCCTACAAGTCCACACATCTCTCCCCACACAAAATACCCTAGAACTCCACACCTCTCTACCCACACACAATACCCTACAAGTCCACACCTCTCTCCACACACACAATACACTACAAATCCACACCACTCTCCCCACACACAATTCCCTACAACTCATCAAATCTCTCCCCACACACAACACCCGACATCTCCACACATCTCTCCCCACACACAATACCGTAATAGTCCACACATCCTTCCACACACAAAATAACCTACATCACCAAACCTCTCTCCCCACACACAATTCCCTACAACTCAACAACTCTCTCCCCACAGACAATATCCTAAAATTCCACACTTGTCTCAGCACACACAATACACTACTAGTCCACACCTATATCCCCACACACAATACCCTACAACTCCAAAACTCTCTCCCCACACACAATAAACTATAATTCCACAACTGTCTCACAACACACAATAACCTACAAGTCCACACCTCTCTACGCACACAATATCCTATATCTCCACACCTCTCTCCCCACACACAATACCCTACAAATCCACACCTCTCTCCCCACACACAATACCCTACATCTCCACACCTCTCTCTCCACACCTCTCTCCGTACACACAATACCCTACAACTCCACACATCTCTCCCCACACAAATTCCCTATAATCAACACCTCTCTCTCCACACACAATATCCTAAAACTCCTTAACTCTCTCCCCACAAACAATAACCTATAAATCCAAACTTGTCTCACCACACACAATACCCTACAACTCCACACTTCTCTCCCACACACAATTCCCTAAAAATCAAACCCTCTCTCCCCACACACAATACACTACAACACCACACATGTCTCCCCACACACAATACCCAAAATGACCACACATGTCACCCCACACACAATAACGTACAATTCCATTCCTGTACCCCACACACAATACCCTACAACTCCACACATCTCTCCCCACACACAATACACTATAAGTACATACCTGTCTCCCCACACACAATAACATACTAATCCACACCTCTCTCACTACACACAATACCCTAGAAAACAACACCTCTCTCCCCACACAAAGTAGCCTACAATTCCACACCTATCTCCACACACAGAATACCTTACAACTCGACAACACTCTCGCCACACACAATACCCTACAACAACACACCTGTCTCCCCACACAACAATACCCTAAAATTCCACACCTGTCTCCCCACACACATTACCCTACAAGTCCACACTTGTCTCCCCACACACAATAACCTACATGTCCACACTTGTCTCCCCACACAAGGTAGCCTACATGACCACAACTCTCTCCCCACACACAACAATCTACATGTCCACAACTGTCTCCCCACACACAATACCCTAAAACTCCAAACCTGTTTCCCCACACACAATATCCTACAACTCCACACCTGTACACCAAACACAATAACCTAAAACAACACACTTGTCTCCCCACACACAATACAATACAACACCAAACTTCATTCCCCACACACAAACCCAACAATTCCACTAATGTCTCCCCACACACAATACCCTACAACTACAGACCTGTCTCCTAACACACAATAACCTTCAGCTTCACACATGTCTCCCCTCCCACAATACCCTAAATGTCGACAAATATCCCCACACAGAATACCCTAAACCTACTCACCTGTCTCCCACACACAATACCCTACAAATCCACACCTTTCTCCCCACACAATAACCTACAAGTCCAGACCTGTCTCCCCACACACAATAACCTAAAACACCACAACTCTCACCCCACACAATACCTTACAATTCCACCCATATCTCCCCACAAACAAAAACCTACAACTACACAACTGTCACCCCAAACACAATAGCCTACAACTCCACACCACTCTCCCCACATACAATAAACTACAACTACACACCTCTCAACCCACACACAATACACTTAAAGTCCACACATATCTCCCCACACGCAATAACCTACAATACAACACATCTCTCCCCACACACAATACCGTACAATTCCACACCTGACTCCCCACAAACAATAACCTACAACCCCACAATTCATCCCCACACACAATAACCTAAATGTCCACACTTGTATCCCCTCACACAATACAATGCAACTACACACATCTCCCCCACACACAATAGCATACAAGTACACAACAGTCTCATCACACACAATATCCTAAAAGACCACAACTATGCCCCACACCACAATACTCTAAAAGTCCACACCTCTCTCCCCACACACAATACCCTACAAGACCACACCTCTCTCCCCTCACACAATAACCTAATAATCGACACCTGTCTCACCACACTCAATCCCCCACATTTACACACCTGTCTCCCACACACAAAACCCTACAAGTCCACACCTGTCTCCTACACACAATACACTACAAGTCCAATCCTGTCTCCCCACACACAATACCCTACAATTCCACACCTGTCTCCCCACACAAAATGCCATACAAATACACACCTGTCTCGCCACACACAATAACCTACAAGTACACACCTGTCTCCCCACACACAATACACTACAACACCACACCTATCAACCCACACACAATAACCTATAAGTCCGTACCTTTCTCCCCACACACATTACCCTACACCTCCCCACCTGTCAAACCATACACAATGCCCTAAAAATCCACACCTATCTGCCCACACAAAATAACCTACAACTCCACACCTGTCTCCCCACACACAATAACCTAGAAGTCCACACGTGACTCCCAATCAAAAAACGCTACAATTAAACACCTCTCTCCCCACACACAATAAACTACAATTCCAATCCTGTCTCCCCACACACTATACCCTACATGTCCACACTTGTCTCCCCACACACAATACCCTACAACTCCACACATATCTCCCTACAAACAATAAACTGAAATTCCACACCTGTCTCCCCACACACAATACTCTACAACATCACACATCTCTCCCCTAACACAATACCCTACAAATCCACACATCTCTCCACACACAAAATAACCTACAAGTCCACACCTGTCTCCCCACACACAATAAACTACAACACCAAACCTCTCGTCCCACACACAATACTCTACAATTCCACACATTTCTCCCCACACACAATAATCTAAACTCCTCACCTGTCTCCCCACAAAACAATACCCAAAATGTCCACACCTGTCTCCCCACACACAATACCTTAAATTTTCATTAACCTGTCTCCCCACACACAATACCCTACAAGTCCAAACCTGTCTCCCCACACACAATTACCGTCAAGTCCACACCTGTCACCCCACACACAATACCGTACAACACCACACCAGTCTCCCCACACACAAAACACTACATGTCCACCCCTGTCTCCCCACACACAATACCCTAAAATCCACACCTGTCTCCCCACACACAATACCCCACATTTCCACAACTGTCTCGCCACACACAATAACCTACAAGTCCACAAATGTCTCCCGACAGACAATACAAGCCCACACCTCTCTCCACACACACAATAACCTAAAATCCACACCTGTCTCACCACACACAATACCCTAAATTTCCATACATCTCTCCCCACACAAAATATTCTACAAGTCCACACCTGTCTCCACACACACATTTCACTTTAATACACACTTCTCTCCCCACACACAATACACTACAATTCCACACCTGTCTCACCACACACAATAACCTACAAGTCCACACTTGTCTCCCCACAAACCATAACCTACAATTCCAAACATGTCTACTCATACACCATACCCTACAAGTTCACACCTGTCTCCCCACACACAACATACTACAAACCTACACCTCTCTCCCCATGCACAATACCCTACAATTCCACACATGTTTCCCCACACACATTATACCATACCAAGTCCTCATTTGTCTCCCCACACACAATAACCTACAACCAAAAACCTCTCTCCCCGCACACAATATCCTGCAATTCCACACCTGTCTGCCCACAAAAAATAACCTACAAATCCACACCAGTCTCCCCACACACAATAGCCTAATCTCCACACCTGACTTCACACACACAATACCCTACAAGTCCACACCTGTCTCCCAACACACAATACCATACAACTACACACCTCTCTACCCACACACATTACCCTACAACTCCACAATTGTCTCACGACACACAATACCCTACAAGTCAACAACTCTCTCCCCACAGACAATAAACTACAACACCACACCTGTCTCCCTACACACAATACCCTACAAGTACACACCTGTCTCCCCACACACAATAACCTACAATTCCACTCCTGTCCCCAACACAAAATATCCTACGAATCCACACCTCTCTCCCCACACACAATAACCTAGATTTCCACAACTCTATACACTCCCACAATTCCCTACATGTCCACAGCACTCTCCTCACACACAATACCCTACATCTCCACACATCTCTCCCCACACACAATAACATACATCTCCACACCTGTCTCCCCACACACAATACCCTACAAGTCCACACCTGTCTCACCTCACACAATACACTACAAGTCCACACCTGTCTCCCCACACACAATAAACTACAAGTCCACACTTGTCTCCCCACACACAATACCCTACAACTCCACACCTCTATCCCTAAACACAAAAACCTGAAATTCTACAATTGTATCCCCACACACAAAAACCTACATGTCCACACATTTCACCCCTCACACAATAACATACAACTCCACACCTCTCACCCCACACACAATACCCTACAACTCCACACTTGTCTCACCACACACAATACCCTAAATTCAACAATTCTCTCCCCACACATAATACCCTAAAACACCACACATGTCTCCCCTCACACAATACCCTCCAAGTATACATCTGTCTCCACACACACATTAACGTAATAATACACTCCTGTCTCCCCATAAACAATACCCTACGATTTCACACCTTTCTCCGCACACCATAACATACAAGTAAATACCTGTCTCCCCACACGCATTAACCTACAACTCCACACCTCTCGCCCCATACACAATACTCTAGAACCCCACACCACTCTCCCCACGAAAAATAGCCTACATATCCACACATCTCTCCCCACACACAATACCCTACAACACCACACAGGTCTCCCCACCCACAATATCCTACAACATAACACTACTCTCCCTACATACAATACCCTGAATATCCACACCTGTATACCCACACACAATACCCTACAATTCCACACATTTCACCCCTCACACAATAACCTACAACTCCACTCCTCTCACCCCACACACAATACCCTACAACACCACAACTCTCTCACCACACACAATAACCTACAACAACAAACATCTCTCACCAAACACAATAACCTACAACTCTACACCCCTCTAACCACACACAATACCCTACAACTTCACACCTGAATACCCACACACAAAACCCTACAATTCAACAATCCTCTCCCCACACACAATAACCTAAATGTCCACACCACTCTCCCAACACACAATATCCTACAATTCCACACCACTCTCTCCACACACAATACCCTACAACACCAAATATCTCTCACCACATACAATATCCTACAACTCCAAACCTCTCTCCCCACACACAATAACCTACAACTCGACTCCCCTCTACCCACACTCAATACCCTACAACTCCACACCTGTCTCCCCACACACAAAACCCTACAATTCAACACACCTCTCCCCACTCACAATAACCTAAAACTACACACCTCTCTCCCCACACACAAAAACATACAACTCCACACGTCTCTCCCCAAATAAAATATCCTACAACTCCACACATCTCTCCACACACACAAAAAACAAAACACCACACTTCTCTCCCCAGACACAATTTCCCACAACTCCATACATGTCTCCCCACAAACAATACTCTACAAATCCACACATTTCTACACACACACAATACCCTACAAGTCCACAGCTGTCTCCCCACACACAATACCCTAAAATTCCACACCTCTCTCTAAAAACACAATAATCTGCAAATCTAAATGTGTCTCCCCACACAAAATACCCTACAACTAAACACCTCTCTCCCTACACACAATAACCTACAACACCACACCTCTCTCCCCAAACACAATACCCTACAAGTCCATACCTCCCTCCCCACACACAATACCCTAAATCTCTACACTTGTCTCCCCTCACACAATAGCTTACATTTTCACACCTGTCTACCCACACACAATTCCCTACATGTACACAACTCTCTCCCCTCACACAATAACCTACAAGTCAACCACTGGACCCCACACACATTACCCTAAATCTCCACACCTCCCTCCCCACACACAATACCCTACAACTCCACAACTGTCCACCACACACAATATTCTAAAAGTCCTCATTTGACACCCCACACACAATACCCTACAATTCCACACCTCTCTCCCCACACACAATACACTAGAAGTCAACACCTCTCTCCCCACACCCAATAGCCAACAAGTCCACACCTGACTCCCCACAAACAATACCCTACAAGTAATCACCTGTCTCCCCACACACAATACCCTACAAATGCACACTACTCTCCCCACATACAATAGCCTACAATTCCTCACATGTCTCCCCACACAGAATACCCTACATCACCACACAGCTCTCCACACACACAATAAACTAAAAGTCCACACCTGTCTACCAACACACATTAATCTATAACAACACCCATGTCTCCCCAAACACCATAACCTACAATTCCATACCTGTCTCCCCACTCACAATAACGTACAATTACTCTCCTGCCTCCCCACACACAATACCCTACAAATACACACCTGTCTCCCCACACAAAATACCCAAAAATCCCCTCTTGTCTCCCCACACAAAATACCATACATGTCCACAACTGTCTCGCCACACACAATAAACTACAAGCCCACAATTGTCTCAATACACACAATAACCTACAACGCCACAACACTTTCTACACACACACAATAACCTAAAATTCACACCTGTCTCCCCACACAAAATACCCAAAAACTGCACACCTCTCTCCCCACACACAGTAAACTACAAGTCCACACCTGTCTCCCCACACACAATTCCCTACAAGTCTACACTTCTCTCCCAACACACAATACCCTACAATTCCACACATATCTCCCCACACACCATACCCTACAAGTCCATCTTTGTCTCCCCACACTCAATATCCTACAACTCCAAATCTATCTCCCCACGCACAATACCCTACAAGTCCACACCTGTCTCCCCACACACAATACCATACAGCTTCACTCATCTCTCACCAAACACAATACCCTACAATTCCACACTTGTTTCCCCACACACAATAACAAACAAGTCCTCATCTGTCTCCCCACACACAATATCCCAACAACTGAACACCTCTCTTCCCACACACAATACCCTACAATTCCACACCTGACTCCCCACAAACAATAACATACAAATCCACACCAGTCTCCCGACACACAATAACCTACAATTCCACACGTGTCTCCCACTCAGAATAGCCTAAAATCCACACTTTTCTCCCCACACACAATACCTACAACTCCAAACTTGTCTCACCACACACAATACCCTACAAGTCCACACCTCTCTCCCCACACACAATACACTACATATCCACACCTGTCTACCCGCAAACAGTAACCTACAATTCCACTCCTGTCTCCCCACGCACAATAACCTAAATATCCACACCTCTCTCCCCACACACAATACCCTAGAAACACACACCTCATTCCCCACACACAATAACCTACTAGTCCACAACTCTCTCTCCACACACAATACCCTACATCTCCACACATCTCTCCCCACATACAATACCCTACACATCCACACAAGCCTACCCACACACAATAAACTATAAGTCCATACCTGTCTCCCCACACACAATAACCTACAAGTTCACACCTGTCTCCCCACACACAATACCCTACAAGTCCACTCCTGTCTCCCCATACACAATACCCTACAACTCCACACGTCTCTCCCTATACACAATAACCTGAAATGCCACACATGTATCCCCACACACAATACCCTACAATTCCACACGCTTCATCCCTCACACAATTACCTACGATTCCACACCAATCACACCACACACAATAACCTACAACTCCACACCACTCTCCCCACACAAAATTCCCTACAACTCAACCCCTCTCTCCCAACACACAATAACCTACAAGTAAACTACTCTCTCCCCTCGCACAATATCCTACAACTCCAAAATCCTCTCCCACACAAAATATCCTACAACTCCACACTTGTCTCACCACACACAGTACCCAAATTCCTCACATCTATCCCCACACACAACACACTACAACACCACATTAGTCTCCCCACACACAATACCCTAAACTTCCACACCTGTCACCCCACACACAATAACCTACAACCCCACAAATCTATCCCCACACACAATACCCTACAAGTCCACACAGGTCTCCCCACACACAATACCCTACATGTCCACACATTTTTCCCCACACCCAATACTCTAAAACTACACACCTTTCACCCACACACAATACCCTACATGTCCACATCTGTCTCCCCACACAATACCTTCCTACTCCACACATTTCTCCCCACAAACAATACCCTACACCTCCCCACCTGTCACGCCACACAAAATACCCTACAAGTCCACAACTCTCTGCCAACACACAATACTCTACAAATCCACACCTGTCTCCCAACACACAATACCATAAATTTCCACTCCTCTCTCACAAAACACAATAACCTAAATTTCCTGACCAGTTTCCCTACACAAAATACCCTAAATTTCCTCATCTGTCTCCGCACACCCAATACACTACAATCGAACACTTGTCTCACCACAGACTATAACCTACAGGTCCAAACCTACAACTCAACCCCTCTCTCCCAACACACAATAACCTACAAACAATCACCTCTCTCCCCACTGGGTATACCCTACAATTCCACACCTCCCTTACCACACACAATACCCTACAACTCGACACCATTCACCCAACACACAATACCCTACTACTCCAAACCACTCTCACCACACACAATAAACTATATTTTCACACCTCTCTCCCCACACACAACAACCTACAACTCAACCCCTCTCACCCAACACACAATACCCTACAAGCAATCACCTCTCACCCCACACACAATAACCTACAATTCCACAACTCTCTCGCCACACACAATTCCCTACAATTCCATACCCATCTCACCACACACAATACCCTACAACTCCAAACCTCTCTCCACACACACCATACCCTACAACTCCACACCTCTCTCCTCCCACACAATACCCTAAATTTCCACACATCTCTCCACACACACAATACCCTAAAACACCACAATTCTCTCCCCACACACAATTACATACAACTCCACACATGTCTCCCCAAACACAATAATCTGCAAATCCACACATTTCTCCCCTCACACAATACCCTACTATTCCACAGCTGAATCCCACACACAATACCCTAAAAATCCACACCTCTCTCTCCAAACACAATACCCAACCAATCTAAATCTGTCTCCCCACACATAATACCCTACATCTAATCAACTCTCTCCCCAAACACAATAACCTACAAGTCCACACCTACCTCCCCACACATAATAACCTAAATGTCCACACTTGTCTCCCCACACAGAATAGCCTACAAATTCACACCTGTCTACACACACAAAATACCCTACAAGTACACACCTCTCTCACCACACACAATAACCTACAAGTCCACACCTGGCCCCCACACACAATACCCTATAACTCCACACCACTCTCCCCACACATAATACAGTACAACTCCAAACCTGTCTCCCCAAACACACTATCCTACAAGACCTCACTTGTCTCCCCAAACACAATAGCCTACAACTCCACACCACTCTCCCCATACACAATACAAATATTACCACACCTGTCTCCCCACACACAATTCTCTAAAACCTCACACCTGTCCCCCACACACAATAACATAAAAGTACACACCTGTCTCCCCACACACAATACCCTACAATTCCACACCTCTCTCCCCACACCCAATAACCAACAAGTACACAAATCTCTCCCCACATAAAAAACCTACAAGTCCACACCTGTCTCCCTACACACAATACGATACAAACTCTCACATGGCTCCCCACACACAATAACCCACAACAACACACATCTATCCAGAGACACAATAACTTACATTTCCACACCTGTCTCCAAACACACAATTCCCTTCAAGTCCACAGTTGTGTCCCCAAACAAAAACCCTACAAATCCACAAATGTCTCCCACACACAATACCCTTCAATTCCACTTCTGTCTCCCCACACACAATAACATACAAGTCAACACCTGTCGCCCCACACACAATATCCTACATCTCCACACATCTCCCCCACACACAATACCCTACAAATCTACACCTGTCTCCCAACTAACAATAACCTACTAGTACACAGCTCACTCCCCACACACAATACCCTACAACACCACACCTCACTCAGAACACACAATACCCTACAAATCCACACCAGTCTCCCCACACAAAATACCTTACAATTAAACACCTCTCTCCAAACACACAATATCCTACATGTCCACACTTGTCTCCCCACACACAATATACTACAAGTCCACACCTGTCTCCACACAAAATACCCTACAACAAATAAAACTCTCACCCTACACACAATACCCTGAAATTCTACACCTGTCTCCCAACACACAATACCCTACAATTCCACACATCTCTCCCCACACACAATAACCTACAACTACAAAAATTTCTCCCCAACACACAATAACCTACTACAACAGAACTCTCTCCCCAAAATCAATACCTTACAACTCCACACCACTCTCCCCACACACAATACAATACATCTCCACACCTCTCTCCCCACACACAATATCCTACAACTCCACTCCTCTCTCCCCACACACAATAACCTACAACTCCACACCACGCTCCCCACACCCAATACCTTACAACTCAACACCTCTCTTTCCACACACAATAACCTACACCTCCAAACCTTCCTCCTCACAAACAATAACCTAAAAGTCCACACACCTCTCCCCACACACAATAAACTACAATTCAACCACTGGCCCCCACACACAATAAACTACAATTCTACACCTCTCTCCCCACACACAATACCCTACAACTCCACAACAGTCTCCCCACACAAAATATCCTACAAGTTCTCACTTGTCTCCCAACACACAATAACCTACAATTCCACAACTCTCTCCCCACACACAATACCCTACAATTCCACACCACTCTCCCCACACAAAATACTCAAAAAGTCCACACCTGTCTCCCCACACACAATAAACTACAATTAAACACATGTCTCCCCACACACAATACCCTACAAATCCACACCTCTCTCCCCTAACACAATACCTTACAATTCCTCACATGTCTCCCCACACACAATACCCTACATCTCCACACCGCTCTCCACACACACAATACCCTACATGACCACACCTGTCTCCCCATCCACAATTCTCTATAACACCACACATGTCCCCCACACACAATAACCTACAATTCCATACCTGTCTCCCCACACACAATAACGTACAATTAAAATCCTGTCTCCCCACACACAATACCCTACAACGCCACACCACTCTCCACACACACAATAATCTAAATTCCACACCTGTCTCCCCAAACACAATACCCTAAACTTCCACACCACACTCCCCACACACAATATCCTACAAGTCCACACCTGTCTCCCCACACACAATTCCCTACAAGTCCACACCTCTCTCCCCACACATAATAAACTACAATTCCACACTTGTCTCCCCACACACAATACCATACAAGTCCACACCTGTCTCCCCACACAAAATACCATACAAATCCACTCCTCTATCACGAAACACATTACCCTACAATTCCACACCTTTTTACCCCCACACAATAATCTACAAGTCCTCATCTGTCGCCCCACACACAATACCCTACAACCGCACACCTATCTTGCCACACACTATACCCTAAAGCTCTACACCTGTCTCCCCACAAACAATAACCTACATACACACACCAATCACCTCACACACAATAACCTACAAGTCCACACGTGTCTACCACTCACAATAGCCTACAACTCCACAACTGTCTCCCCACACTAAATACCCAACAACTCCACACAACTCTCCCCACACACAAAAACCTACAACTACACGCTTGTCTCACCACACACAATACCCTACAATTCCACACCTCTCTGCCAACACACAATACACTACAACACCACACCTGTCTCCCCACACACAATACACTACAAGTCCATACCTGTCTACCCACACACAATAACATACATTTCCACTCCTGTCTCCCCACGCACAATTCCCTACAAATCCACACCACTTTCCCCTCACACAATACCCTAGGAAAGAACACCACTCTCCCCACACACAATAACCTACTAGTCCACACCTCTCTCCCCACACACAATAACCTACATCCCCACACCTCTATCCCCACACACAATACCCTACATCCCCACACCTGTCCACCCACACAAAATACAATACAATTCCACACCTGTCTCCCCACACATAATACCCTATGAGTCCACTCTTGTCTCCACACACACAATACCCTACAAGTCCAGACCTGTCTCCCCAGACACAATACGCTACAACAACACACCTCTCTCCCTACACACAATAACCTGAAATTCCACACCTGTATCTCCACACACAATACACTACATGTCCATACATTTCACCCCTCACACAATAACCTACAACTCCACACCTCTCACCCAACACACATTAAACTACAACTCCACACCACTCTCCCAATACACAATTACCTACAACTCAAAACCTCTCTCCCAACACACAATAACCTACAAGTAAATTACTCTCTCCCCAAATACAATACCCTACAATTCCAAACCTCTCTCCCCACAAACAATACACTACAACTCCACACTTGTCTCACCACACACAATAACCTAACCCTCCACACTTCTCTCCGCACACACAATTTCCTACAACTCCACACATGACTCCCCACACAAAATAATCTACATGTCCACACATTTCTCCACACACAATATAACCTACAAGTCCACAGCTGTCTCCACACACACAATACCCTAATATTCAACACTACTCTCTCCAAACAATATACCCTAAAAATCTAAATCTGTCTCGACCACACAAAATACCCTACATTAACACAACTCTCTCCCAACACACAATAACCTACAACAACACCTCTCTCCCGACACACAATACCCTAAAAGTCCACACCTACCTCCCCACACACAATAAGCTAAATCGCCACATTTGACGCTCCACACACAATAGCCAACAAGTCCACTCCTGTCTCCCCACACACAATAACCTACAAGATCACACCTGTCTCCCCTAACACAATACACTACAACCACACACATCTCTCCCCACACACAACACCCTACTACACCACACCTGTCTCCACACACACAATACCCTACAAGTCTACTCCTGTCTCCCCAAACACAATACATTACAACTCCACACTTGTCTCCCACACAAAAAACCCTACAATTCCACACGTGTCTCCCACACACAATACCCTACAACTCCACACCTCTCTGCCCATACAAAATACAATACAACTACAAAACTGTCTCCCCACACACAATACCCTACAAGTCCACAAACTCTCCCCACACACAACACCCTAAAATTCCACACCAGTCTCCCCACACACAATACCCTACAAGCCCACAGCTGTCTCCCCACACACAATACCCTAAAAGTCAACAAATGTCTCCCACACACAATACCATTCAATTCCACACCTGTCTCCCCACACACAATAACCTACAATTCAAAACCTTTGGCCCAACACACAATAACCTACATCTCCACACCTCTCTCCCCACACACAATACCCTAAAAATCTACACCTGTCTCCCAACATCCAATACCCTACAAGTACATACCTATCTCCCAACACACAATACCCTACATATCCACACCTCACCCCCCACACACAATACCCTACAAATCAACACCTGTCTCCCCACACAAAATAACCTACAAGTCCACGCCTGTATCCCCACACACAATATCCTATATTTCAACACTTGTCTCCCCACACACAATACACTAAATTTCCACAAGTGTCTCCCTACACAAAATACCCTACAACACAAAAACCTCTCTCCCTACACACAATACCCTGAAATTCCACACATGTTTCCACACACACAATACGCTACAATTCCACACCTCTCTCCCCACACACAATACCCTACAACTACAAACGTCTCTCCCCAACACATAATAACCTACAACTCCAAACCTCTCTCCCCAAACTTAATACCCTACAAATCCACACCTCTCTCCCCACACACAATAACCTACAATTCCACACAACTCTCCCCACACACAATATCCTACAACTCCAAAATCTCTCCCCACACACAATAACCTACAAATCCACACCTCTCACCCCAAACACAATACCTTACATCTCCACACATCTCTCTTCACACAAAACAACCTACAACTCCACACATCTCTACCCACACACAATAACCTACAAGTCCACACATCTCTCCCCACACACAATACCCTACATCTCCACACCTGTCTCCACACACACAATAACCTACACGTCCACACCTCTCTCCCCACACACAGTACCCTACAAGTCCACACATCTCTCACCACCCAAAATAATCTACAATTCCACTCTTCTCTCTCCACACGCAATACCCTACAAATCCACACTTGTCTCCCCACACACAATAACCTATAACTCCACACCTCTCTCCCCACACACAATAACCTACAAATCAACACCTCTCTCCAAACACACAATACCCTACAATCCACACCTCTCTCCCCACACAAAATACCCTAAAATTCCACACCTCTCTCCACACCCACAATATCCTAAAATTCCAAACCTCTCTCACCACACACAATTCCCAACAACTGCCCACCTGTCTCCCCACACACAATACCCTACATCTCCACACCACTCTCCCCACACAAAATAACCTAAAACCCCACACTTAACATCCCACACACAATAACCTACAACTCCCCACCTGTTTCCCCACACACAATACCCTATAACTCCACACCTGTCTACCACACACAATAACATACAAATCCGCACCTGTCTTCCCACACCCAATACCCTACAACACCACACCGCTCTCCCCACACACAGTAACCTACAACTCCACACCTCATTCCCCACACACAATACCCTTCAACTCCACACCTGTCTACACACACACACAATACACAACAAATCAACACCTCTCTCCCACACACAATACCCTACAAATTCACACCTCTCCCCACACACAATAACATACAACTCCACACTTGTCTCCCCACACACAATATCCTACAAACGCCACCAGTCTCACAACACACAATACCCTACAACTCCACACCTCTCTCTCCACACACAATAAACTACATGTCCACACCTCTCTCTCCCACATAAAATAACCTACAAATTCACACCCCTCTCCCCACACACTATACCCTACTACTCCACACTTCTCTCCCCACACACAATAACCTACAACTCCACAACAATCTCCCCACACACAATACTCTACAAATCCACACCTCTCTCCCCACACACAATACCCTACTACTCCAGACCTGTCTCCCCACACAAAATACCCTACAGCTCACACCTCTCTCCATACACACAATACCCTACATCTCCACACTTCTCTCCACACACACAATATCCTACATGTCCAAAACTCTCTCTCCTACACACAATAACCTACAACTCCACACCTCTCTCCCCACACACAATACCCTACAACAACACAACTCTCTCCCCACACACAATACCATACATCTCCACACCTGTCTACCCACACACAATATCCTACAAATACACACCTCACTCCCACACACAATACCCTACAACACCACACCTCTCTCCCCCACACACAATAACCTACTACATCACACCTCTCTCCCCACACACAATACCCTATAACTCCACACCTGTCTCCCCACACAAAATACCCTACAAGTCCACTCCTCTCTCTCCCACACCCAATAAACTACAAGTCCACACCTTTCTCTCCTACACACAAAAACCTACAACATCACACCTCTCTCCCCAAACACAATAACCAATAACGCCACACCTCACTCCCAACAAACAATACCCTAAAAGACCTCACTTCTCTCCCCACACACAATACCCTACAAATCCACACCACTCTCCCATACACAATACCCTAAAATTCCACACCTCTCTCCCCACACACAATATCCTACAATTCTACACCTCTCTCCCCACACACAATGCCCTATATCTCCACACCTCTCTCCCTCACACACTATACCATACAACTCCACACCTGTCTACCCACACACAATACACTACAACTACACATCTCTCTCCTCACACACAATACCCTACAAATCCACACCTCTCTCCCTCACACAATACCCTACAACTCCACACGTCTCTCCCCACACTCAATAACCTACAACTCCAAACCTCTCTCCCCACACACAATATCCAACAAGTCCACACCTCTCTCTCCCACACACAATAACCTACAACTCCACACCTCTCTCCCCACACACAATACCTTACAACTCCACACATCTCTCACCACACACAATACCCTATATCTCCACACGTGTCTCCCCACACACAATACTCTACAATTCCACACCTGTTTCCCAACACACAATTACCTACAAGTCCTCATCTGTCTCCTCACACACAATAAACTACAACCGCACACATTTCTTCCCTCACACAATACCCTACAATTACACAAATCTCTCCACACAAAAAAATAACCTACAAATCCCCACGAGTCACCACACATACATTAACCTATAACTTTACATCTGACTCCACACATAAAATACCCTAAATTTCCACACATGTCTCCCCACACACAATACCCTGCAACTCCACACATCTAACACCACACACAATAAAATACAACTCGAAACTTGTCTCACCACACACAATACCCTAAAAGTGCACACCTCTCTCCCCACACACAATACACTACAACACCTCACATGTCTACCCACACATAATACCCTACAATTCCACACCTGTTTCCCCACACACAATAAAGTAGAAATACACTCCTGTCACACCACACAGAATAACCTACAAATCCACACATCTCTCCCCACACACAATACCCTAGAAAACCACAACACTGCCCACAAACCCAATAACCTACAAGTCCACAACTCTCTACTTACACACAATACCTTACAAATCCACATCTCTCTCCCCACACACAATATCCTACATCTCCACACCTGTCTTCCCACAAAAATAACCTAAATGTCCTCAACTGCCTCCCCACACACAATAGCCTAAAAGTTCACACCTGTCTCCCCACACACAATTCCCTACATGTCCACATCTGTCTCCCCACACAAAATACCCTACAAATCTTCACCTCTCTCCCTGCACACAATAACCAGAAATTCCACACCTGTATCCCCACACACAATACCCTACAAATTCACACCTCTCTCCCCACACACAATAACCTACAACTCCACACCTCTCTCCCCACACACAATACCCTACATCTCCACACCTCTCTCTCCCACACACAATAACCTACAACACAAAACATCTCTCCCCACACACAATACCCTACAAAACCACACCACTCTCCCCACACACAATACCATACAACACAACACCTGTCTCCCCACACACAATACGCTACAACTCCACACCTCTATCCCCACACACAATAACCTACAACTCCACACCTCTCTCCCCACACACAATAACCTAAAACTCCACACCTCTCTCCCCAAACACAATACCCTACAAATCCACACCTTTTTCCCACACACAAAACCGTACAACTCCACACCTCTTTCCCCAAACACAATACGCTACAAGTCCACACCTCTCTCTCCCACACACAATAACCTACAACACAACACTTCTCTCCCCACACACAATAACGTACAAATCCACACCCCTCTCCCCACACACAATACCATACAACTCAACACCTGTCTCCCCACACACAATACCCTACAACTCCACAACTCTATCCTCACACACAATATCCTAGAACTCAACACACCTCCCGTACACACAATACCCTATAACTCCACACATTTCTCCCCAAACATAATACCCAACAACTCCACAAATCTCTCCCCACACACAATAATCTATAACACCACACCTGTCTCCCAACACACAATACACTACAAGCCAAAACCTGTCTCCCCACACACAATACCCTACAAGCCCACACCTCTCTCCCCACACACAATAACATACATCTTCACACCTCTCTCCCCACACACAATACCCTATAAATACACACCTGTCTCAACACACACAATACCCTACAACTCAACACCTCTCTCCCCACACACAATACACTACAACTCCAAACTTCTTTCCCCACACACAATACATTACAGCTCCACAAATCTCTCCGCACACACAATAACCTACAACTCCACACCTGTCTTCCCACACACAGTACGCTACATTTCCACACATGTCTCCCCACACACAATAACCTACAACTCCACACCTCTCTCCCCACACACAATAGCCTACAAATCCACACCTGTCTCCGCACACACAATACCCTGCATTTCCACACCTCTCTCCCCACACACAATATCCTACAACTCCAAAACACTCTCCCCACACACAATTCCCTACAACTCCACACTTGTCTCCCCACACACAATAACCTACAACTCCACATCTCTCTCCCCACCCATAATAACCTACATCTCCACACCAGTCTCCCCACACACAATAACCAACATGTCCAAATCTGTCTCCCACACACAATAACCTACATATCCTCAACTCTCCCCTAAACACAATAATCAGAAATTCCACACCTGTATTCCCACACACAATACACTACAACTCCACACATTTCACCCCTCACACAATAAACAAAATCTCCTCACATCTCACCCCACACACAATAACTTACAACTCCACACCTCTCTTCCCACACACAATTCCCTACAACTTAACCCCTGTCTCCCAACACACAATACCCTACAAGTAAACACCAATCGCCCCACACACAATACCCTACAACTCCACACATGTATCACCACACACAATACCATAAATTTCCTCACATCTCTCCACACACATAATAACCTACTACACCACATATGTCTTCCCACACACTATAGCCTACAAGACCACACCTGTCTCCACACACACAATAACGTTCTATTACAATTCTCTCTCCACACACACAATACCCTACAACGCTACACTTGTCTCCCCACACAAAATACCCTAAAAGTAAATACCAGTATCCCCACACAATAGCCTACAAATCCACACCTCTCTCCCCACACACAATAGCCTAAAAGCCAAACCACTCACCCCACACACAATTACCTTCAACTTCACACATCTCTCCCCTAACACAATATCTAACACCTCCACACCTCTCTCCCTACATACAATACCCTGAATTTCCACACCTGTATACCCACACACAATACCCTACAAGTCGACACATTTCTCCCCACACACAATACACTACAACACCACACATGACCCACCACACACAATACACTACATGTCCACACCTGTCTCCCCACACACAATACCCAACATCTCCAAACCTCTCTCTTTTCATACAATACCCAGAAATTCCACACATGTTTACCAACACAAATTACACTAAAATTTCACACATTTCACCCCTCACACAATTACCTATACCTCCACACCTCTCACCCCACACACATTACCCTATAACTCCACACCTCTCTCCCCACACACAATACCCTACAACTCAAACCCTCTCTCCCAACACACAATACCCTACAAGCAAATACCTCTCTCACCACACAGAACACCATACAATACCACACCTCTCCCCCCTCACAAAATACCCTAAAACACCAAACTTCTCTACACACACAGAATACCCTACATCACGAATCCACGCTCCCCACACAAAATACCCTATAAATCCACACCTCTCTCCCCACAAACAATACCCTACCTCTCCTCACCTCTCTCCCCAAACACAATACCCTACAAACGCTACCCCTCTCTCCCAACACACAATAATATAAAAGCATACACCTCTATCCCTACACACAATATCCTACAATTCCACATCTCTCTCCCCACACACAATACCCTATAACTCCACAACACTCTCCCCACACACAATACCGTAAAACTCCACACCTCTCTCAACACACACAATACCCTACACCTCCACACTTCTCTCCCCACACACAAAAAGCGACAACTCCACACATCTCTCCACACACACAATACCCTAAATCACCACACTTCTCTCCCTACACACAATTTATTACAACTCCACACATGTCTCCCCACTTACAATACCCTACAAGTCCACAGCTGTCTCCCCACACACAATAACCTAAAACTCCACACCTATCTCTCCAAACACAATACCCTACAAATCTAAATCTGTCTCCGCCTACAAAATACCCTACATCTACACAAATCTCTCCCTACACACAATAATCTACAACACAACACCACTCTCCCCACACACAATACCCTACAATTCGACACCTCCCTCCCTCACACAATACCCTAAATCTCCACACATGTCTCCCCACACACAATAGCCTACAAGTTCACACCTGTCTACCCACACACAATACCCTACTTATCCACACATCTCTCCCCACACACAACAACCTACAAGTCCACACCTGGACAACACACACAATAACATACAACTCCACACTTCTCTCCCCACACACAATAACCTACAACTCCACAAATGTCTCCCCACACACAATATCCTACAAATCCTCACTTGTCTCCCCACAAACAATACCCTACAACTACACAACTCTCTCCTCACACACAATAAAATACATGTCCACACCTGTCTCCCCACACACAATTATCTAAATCACACACCTCTCCCCCACACACAATAGCCTACAATTCCACACATCTCTACCCAAACCCAATAACAAAAACAGCTGTCTCCCCACTCACAATCCCCTACAATTACACACCTCTCACCCCACACACAATAGCCTACAAGTCCACACATCTCTACCCAAACCCAATAACAAAAACGTGCACACCTGTCTCCCCACACACTTTCCCCTACCTAATAAACAACTGTCACCCACACAAAATACCCTACAAATCCACACCTCTCTCCCCACATACAATAACCTACAATTCCTCACCTGTCTCCCCACACACAATACCCTAAAACTCCACACATCACTCCCCACACACAATAGCCTACAAGTCCACACGTGTCCCCCACACACAATATTCTACAAGCTCACACCTGTCTCCCCACACTCAATAGCCTACAACCCCACATATCTCTCCCACACACAATACCCTACATGTCCACACCTGTCTCCCCACACACAATACCCTACAAGTCCTCTCCTGTCTCCCCAAACACACTACATTAAAATCCACACCTGTATCCCCACACACAATACCCTACATGTACTCACGTGTCTCCCACACACAATACCCTACAACTCCACACATCTCTGCCCACACACAATACAATACAACTAAAAAACCTGTTCCTCACACACAATAACCTACAAGTCCACACATCTCTCCCCACACACAATACCCTAAAATTCCACACCATTCTCCGCACACACAATACCCTCTAATTTCACAGCTGTCTCCCTTCACACAATAACCTACAAGTACACAAATCTCTCCCCACACACAATACCCTACAAATCCATACCTGTCTACGCACACAAATTACCCTACAAGTCCACACCTCTCCCCGAACAACAATAACCTACAACTCCACACCTCTCTCCCCACACTCAATACCATACAACTCCACACCTCTCTCCCTACACACAATACCCTACAGCAACACATCACTCTCCCCACGCAATACCCTACAACTCCAAAACACTCTCCCAAAACAATACTGTACAAGACAACACTTCTCTCCCCATCCACAATAACCTACAAATCCACACCTCTCTCCGCACACACAATACCCTACAAATCCCCACCTGCCTACACACACTCAATACCCTAGAATTCCACACCTTTCTCCCTACTCTCAATACCCTACAACTCAACACCTCTAACCCCACACACAATACCCTACAATTCCACAACACTCTCCCCACACATAATACACTACAACTCCACACCTGTCTCTCCACACACAATACCCTACATGTCCACACCTCTCTTACCACACACAATAACCTACAACATCAAACCTCTCACCCCACACACAATACCCTACAACTCAGCACCTGTCACCCTTCTCACAATACCCTACAATTCCACACCTCTCTCATCACACACTATACCCTACAACTCCACAATTCTCTACCCACACACAATACCCTACATATCCACACCTGTCTCCTCACACAATAACCTATAATTTCAAAACTCTCCCCACACACACTACATTAATACTTCACATCCCTCTCCCCACACACAATACCCTACAACTCCACACCTGTCTCCCCAAACACAATACCCTACATCTCCACACCTAACTCACCACACACAATACCCTACAAATACACAACACTCTCTCCACACACAATAGCCTACAACTCCACACCTGTCTCCCCACACACAATACCCTATAACTCCACACTTCTCTCCCCACACACAATAACCTACAACTCCACCCCTCTCTCCCCACACACAGTACCCTACAACCCACACCTCTCTCCCCACACAAAATACCCTAAAATTCCACACCTCACTCCACACCCACAATACCCTACATGTCCATACCTCTTTCCCCACACACAAAACTGCCCACCTGTCCCCCACACACAATATCCAACATTTTCACATCTCTTCCCACACAAAATATCCTAAAACTCCACACTCTTCTTCCCACACACAATACCCTACAACTCCCCACCTGTCTCGCCACACACAATACCCTATAACTCCACACCTGTCTCACCACACACAATAACCTACAACACACCACCTGTCTTCCCACGCCCAATACACTACAACTCCACACCTCTCTCCCCACACACAATAACCTACAACTCCACACCTCTCTCCCCACACACAATACCCTACATCTCCACCACTCTCTCCCCACACACAATAACCTACATATCCACACCTTTCTCACCACACACAAAACCGTACAACTCCACATCTCTCTCCCCACACACAATACACAACATGTACACACCTCTCTCTCCCACACACAATAACCTTCAACACAACACTTCTCTCCCCACACACAATACACTACAACTACACACCTCTCTCCGCACACACAATACCCTATAATTCCACACATTTCTCCCCAACCATAATACCCAAAAACTTAACAACTCTCTCCCCACACACAATAACCTATAACTCCACACCTGTCTCCCAACACACAATACACTACAAGTCAAAAGCTGTCTCCCCACACACAATAACCTACAACCCCACATCTCTCTACCCACACACAATTACGTACAACTTCACACCACATTCCCCACACACAATACCCTATAATTCCACACCTGTCTCACCACACAAAATAACCTACACCTCAAAACCTCTCTCCCCACACCCAATACACTACAACTCCACACCTCTCTCCCCACAAACAATACACTACAGCTACACAACTCTCTCCCCACACACAATAACCTACAACTACACATCTGTCTCCCCACATAGAGTACGCTATATTTCCACACCTGTCTCCCCAACCACAATAACCTACAACACCACACCTCTCTCCCCACACACAATAACCTACAACACCACACAAGTCTCCCCACACACAATACCCTGCAAGTCCACACATCTCTACCCGCACACAATACCCTACAACTCCAAAACACGCTCCCCACACACAATTCACTACAACTCCACAACTGTCTCCCCACACACAATATACTACAAGTCCACACCTCTCTCCCCACACACAATAGCCTACAAGACCACACTTCTCTCCACACCCACAATAACCAACAAGTCCACACCTCTCTCCCCACACACAATAAACTACAAGTACAAACCTCACTCCCCACCCACAATACCCTACATGTCCACACCAATTTCCCACACACAATACACTACAAATCCCCACCTGTATCCCCGCACACTATACCCTACATTTCCACACCACTCTCCCCACACACAATACCCTACAACTGCACATCTCTCTCCCCACACACAATACCCTACAATTTCCCACCTCTCTCCCCACACACAATACCCTATAAATACACACATGTCTCCCCACACACAAAAACCTACAACTCCAAAACTCTCTCCCCACACACAATACCCTATAATTCTACACCTGACTCCCCACACACAATACCCAAAAACTCCCCACATGTCTCCCCAAACACAATACCATATAACTCCACACCTGTCTCCACACACACACAAAATAACCTACAAATCCCCACCTGTCTCCCCACACACAATACCCTACAAATCCAAACCTCTTTCTCCACACACAATATCCTACAATTCCACATCTGTCTCCCTACACACAATACCGAAAATCTCCCCACCTGTCTCCCCACACACAATATATTATAACTCCACACCTGTCTCTCAACACACACTAACATACAACTCCCCACCTGTCTCCCCACACACAATACCCTACAACTACACACCTCTCTCCCCACACACAATATCCTACAATTCCACACCTGTCTCCCCACTCACAATACTCAAAAACTCCCCACCTGTCTCCCCACACACAATACCCTATATCTCAAAACCTGTCTCCACACACACAAAATAAGCTACAATTCCCCATCTGTCTCCCACACACAATACCCTACAACTCCAAACCTCTATCTCCACACACATTACCCTACAATTCCACATCTCTCTCTCCCACACACAATACCCTACAATTCCACACCTCTCTCCCCACACACAATACACTACTACTCCACACATCTCTCCCCACACACAATACACTACAACTCCACACCTCTCTCCCCACACACAATACCCTCTAACTCCACAACTCTCTCCCCCACACACAATAACCTACAACTCCACACTTGTCTCCCCACACAAAATACTCTAAAATTCATACCCCTCTCCCCACACACAATACCCTAAAACACCTCACCTCCCTCCCCACACACAATACCCTACAACACCACACCTCTCTCCCCAAACACAATATCATACAAGTCCACACCTCTCTCTCCCATACACAACACCTTACAACACCTTACAACACCTCACCACACTCCCAACACAAAATAACCTACAACTCCACACATCTATCCCCACACACAATAACCTACGCCTCCATACCTGTCTCCCCACACACAATAAACTACAAATCCACACCTTTCTCCCCACACACAATACCCTACAACTACACACCTCTCTCCCACACACAATACCCTACAACTCCACACTTCTCTCCCCACACACAATACCCTGCAATTCCACATTTCTCTCCCACACACAATACCCTACAACTACACACCTCTCTCAATCACACAATAACCTACAAATCCACACTTCTCTCCACACACACAATACCCTACAACTCCACACATCTCTCCCCACACACAATTCCCTACAACTCCACTCCTCTCTCCCCACAAACAATACCCTACAATTCCACAACCTTTCTCTCCCACACACAATAACCTACAACTCCACACCTCTCTCCCCACACACAATACCCTACAACTCCACACATCTCTCCCAATACACAGTATCCTACAACTCCACACTTGTCTCCCCACACACAATACCCTACAACACCACACATCTCTTCAGACACACAATACCATACAAATCCACACTTCTCTCCCACACACAATACCCTACAACAACACACCTCTCACCTCTCACACAATACCATACAACTCCACACCTCTCTACGCACACACAATACCCTACAACACCACACCTCTTTTGCCACACACAATAACCTATAACACCACACCTCACTCCCCACACACAATAAAGTACAATTACACTCCTGTCTCCGTTACACACAATACCCTACAACACCACACATGTCTCCCCACAAACAATAACCTACATGACCACACCTGTCTCCCCACACACAATACCCTACAACACCACACCTATTTCCCTACATACAAATCCCTGAAATTCCACACCTGTATACCCACACACAAGACCCTACAATTCCACTATATCACCCCTCACACAATAACCTAGAACTCCACACCTCTCTCCCCACACACAACACCATACAAACCAACCGCTCTCTCCCAACACACAGTACACTACAAGCTAACAATTCTCTCCCCACACACAATATCCTACTATTCAACACTTCTCTCCACACACACAATTCCCTACAACACCACTCCACTCTACCCACACACAATAACCTACAACACCACACCACTCTCCCCACACACAATAACCTACAACTCCACACCTCTCTCCCCACACACAATACCCTAAATCTCCACACGTCTCTCCTCACACACAATACCCTAAAACTCCACAATTCTTTCCCCACACAATTTTCTACAAATCCACACAATTCTCACCACACACAAAACCCTACAATTCCACAGCTGTCTCCCCACACACAATACCGTAAAACTCCACACTTGTCTCACCACACGCAATAGCCTACATGTCCAATCCTCTCTCCCCACACCCAATACCCGACAAGTCCACACATGTCTCCCCTCACACAGTAACCTACAAGTAAACACCTGCCTTCCCAAACACAGTACCCTACAAATCCACTCCGCTCTCACCACATACAATAACCTACATATCCTCACATGTCTCCCCACACACAATGCCCTATTTGTTAACACCTGTGTCCCCACACACGATATCCTACAAGCTCACACCTGTCTCCACACACACAATTATCTACAACCACACACATCACTCCCCACACACAATACCCTACAGGTCCACAACTGTCTCCCCACACACAATACCCTACAAGTCCACTCCTGTCTCCCCAAACACAATACATTACAACTCCACACCTGTCTCCCACACACAAACCCCTACAAGTCCACACGTGTTTCCCACACACAATAACCTTCAACTCCACACCTCTTTGCCCACACACAATACAATACAACTTCAAAACTGTCTCCCCACACACAATACACTACAAGTACACACCACTCTCCCCACACGTAATACCCTAAAATTCCATACCAGTCTCCCCACACACAATACCCTACAAGTCCACAGCTGTCTCCCCACACACAATAGCCTACAAGTCCACATCTGTCTCCACACACACAATAACCTACTCGTCCACACCTGTCTCCCGACACACAATAACCTACATATCCACACCTGGCAACCCACACACAATATCCTACGTCTCCACACTTCTCTCCCCACACACAATATCCTACAAATCCACACCTGTCTCCAGACACACAATACCCTACAAGTCCAAACCTCTCTCCCCACACAAAGTATCCTAGAACTCCACACCTCACTCACCACACACAATACCCTACATATCCACACATGTCTTCCCACACAAAATACCCTAATTTTCCTCACCTGTCTCCCCACACACAATACCATACATGTCCACACTTGTCTCCCCACACAAAATAACCTACAAGTCCACACCTGTCTCCCCACACAAAATACCCTACAACCCATAAACCTCTCTCCCTACACACAATACCCTGAAATTCCACACCTGTCTCCACACACACAATACCATAAAAGTCCACACCTCTCTCCCCTCACACAATAACCTACAAATTCATACCTCTCTCCCCAAACTCAATACCCTACAACTACTTACATGTCTCCCCACACAATACACTACAACACTCCACCTCTCTCCCCACACACAAAACACTACAACACCTCACCTCTATCCACACACACAATACCCTACAACGAAACACGTCTCTCCCCACAAACAATACCCTATAAACCCACACCTCTCTCCCCACACACAAGAACCTACAACTCCACATTTCTCTCCCCATACACAATACCCTACAATTCCACACTACTCTCCCCACACAAAATACCCTACAACTCAAAACCTGTCTCCCCACCCACAATAACCTACAACTTCACACATCTCTCCCCACACACAATACCCTAAATTTCCACACCTGTCTCCCCACACACAATATCCTACAACTCCACACCTCTCTCCCCACACACAATACCCTATATCTCCACACCTGTCTCCCCACTCACAATACACTACAACTCCTCACCTGTCTCCCTACACACAATACCATACAATTCCAAACCTCTCTCCCCACTCACAATACCCTACAAATCCACACCTCTCTCCCCACACACAACACCATATAAATTCACACCTGCCTCCCCACACACAATAACCTACAACTCCACACCTCTCTCCCCACACACAATAGCCTATAACTCCACAACTCTCTCCCCACACACAATACAATACATCTCCTCTCCTGTCTCCCCTCACACAATACCCTACATCTCCTCACCTCTCTCCCCACACACAATTCCCTACAATTCCACACATCTCTCCCCACACACAATACTCTACAACTCCACACCTCTCTCCCCACACACAATAATCTACAACTCCACACCTCTCTCCCCACACACAATACCCTAAATTTCCACACCTCTCTCCACACACACAATACCCTACAATCCCACACCTCTCTCCCCACACACAAAACCTGCAACTACACACCACTCTCTCCACACACAATACCCTACAGTTCCAAAACTCTCTACCCACACACAATAACCTACAACACCACACCTCTCTCCCCACACACAATAACCTACAACTCCACACCCCTTTCCCACACTCAATACCCTAGAATTCCACACCACTCTCCCCACTCACAATACCCTACAATTCCTCACCCCTCTTCCCACACACAATACCCTACAACTCCACACCTCTCTCCCCACACACAATAACCTACAACTCCACACGTCTCTCCCACACACAATACCCTACAGTTCCACATATCTCTCCCCACACACAATACCCTACAACTCCACACCTCTCTCCCCACACACAAAAACCTACAAATCCACACCTCTCTCCCCACACACAATACCCTACAATTCCACACATCTCCCCACACACAATTCCCTACAACTCCACAACTCTCTACCCACACACAATAACCTACAACTCCACACCTGTCTCGCTACTCACAATACCCTACAACTCGACACCTCTCTCCCCACACACAATACCCAACAACTCCACACTTCTCTCCCCACACACATTAACCTACAACTCCACACCTCTCTCCCCTCACACATTACCCTACAATTCCACACATCTCTCCCCACACACAATACCCTACAACTCCACACCTGTCTCCCTACAAACAATATCCTACAACTCCACAACTGTTTCCCCACACACAATAACATACAAATCCACACCTCTCTCCCCACACACAATACCATAAAATTCCACACCTCTCTCCCACACACAATACCCTAAAATTCCACACCTCTCTCCCCACACACAATATCCTAAAATTCCACACATCTCTCCCCACACACAATACCCTAAATCTCCACACCTGTCTCCCTACACACAATACTCTACAAATCCACACCTGTTCTCCCCACACACAATACCCTACAACTCCACACCTCTCTCCCCACACACAATACCCTACTATACCACACCTCTCTCCCCTCACTAAATACCCTACAATTCCACACCTCTCTCCTCACACACTATACCCTACAACTCCACAATTCTCTACCCACACAAAGTACCCTACCTATCCACACCTTTCTCCTCACACAATAACCTACAATTTCAAACCTCTCTCCCCACACACACTACCCTAACACTTCACATCTCTCTCCCCACACACAATACCCTAAAACTCCACACCTGTCTCCCCAAACACAATACCCTACATCTCCACACCTAACTCACCACACACAATACCCTACATATACACAACACTCACTCCACACACAATACCCTACAACTCCACACCTGTCTCCCCACACACAATACCCTATAACTCCTCACCTCTCTCCCCACTCTCAATAACCTACAACACCACTCCTCTCTCCCCACACACAATACCCTACAATCCACACCTCTCTCCCCACACAAAATACCCTAAAATTCCACACCTCACTCCACACCCACAATACCCTACAAGTCCACACCTCTATCCCCACACACAAAACTGCCCACCTGTCCCCCACACACAATACCCAACATCTCCAAATCTCTTCCCACACAAAATATCCTAAAACTCCACACTCCTCTTCCCACACACAATACCCTACAACTCCCCACCTGTCTCGCCACACACAATACCCTATAACTCCACACCTGTCTCCCCACACATAATAACCTACAACACCACACCTGTCTTCCCACACCCAATACCCTACAACTCCACACCTCTCTCCCCACACACAATAACCTACAACTCCACACCTCTCTCCCCACACACAATACACTACAACTCCACCACTCTCTCCCCACACACAATAACCTACAATTCCACACCTTTCTCCCCACACACAAAACCGTGCAACTCCAAAACTCTCTCCCCACACACAATACCCAACACGTCCACACCTCTCTCTCCCACACACAATAACCTACTGTCGTGCCCACTGGGGCATGGGGTTGATCTTCCACCAAGCTAAGCCCAGATGGACACGGTGGGGAGGAGGATTCTAAGTCCTCCTTTCTAGATCTGTGTCTAGGTATGCGTAGCTGAGCTGCCACCAGCCTAAATGTCTAGGCAAACTGTCTAGGATTACAGC